>ERZ1674154.94-NODE-94-length-14647-cov-8.666667_pt1 | contig 14647 bp, 8 predicted proteins | sample MGYA00581306_ERZ1674154 | MGnify/ENA primary metagenome ERZ1674154 (study PRJEB41354, sample SAMEA4873325) | human saliva metagenome | biome: human-associated habitat [ENVO:00009003]; feature: mouth environment [ENVO:08000002]; material: saliva material...
GACCTCTCAGCCCAGGGGCTTTCTGCATACCAGCAGTAGCTTATCTGAGCACCACCGTTAGCGGGTGATAATCGCGAAGTCGCTGCTGGACAGGTTCGTGAAATTACCAATCTGCGCGTTCAGGCGGCACTTAGACGTCACCGACAGCGCCGTCACCACCCGCTGATCCTCAGACACCAACACATGCCCCGAACAACCATCCGAAAAACTAATCAACTGAGCATCCGGAGAAATCGCCTGAACCAGCGTCGAAAACTCACCCGTACGCGGCAAAACCATCAACGGGTTCAGCTCATCCGCGCCACTCGGCCACACCGGAACCACCGTCACCGGCAAAACACTCTGATTCACCACACGAGAAGGAACCCGCAACTCAATCGAACGCAAACGCTGAATCGGGTACGCCGTCGAACGAACCTCCCGATCAGAAATAGCCTTAGACGTCTCAGACTCGATACGGTTCAGCCATTCCTCAAAAGCACGCGAATCCTTAAACTCAGCAGACACATTCGCCCGAACCTGCACCACGCCATTAGCTGGGATACTCACCCCAGACAGATTCCACGAACATGGAACATCCACCGCAGTCACACTCGACTGATTCTTCGCTACGCCAGAAGACGCCTGGCCGGCATCCCATGTCACCGAAGCACACGAATCACCCTCAACGCCGGGAAGCACCTGCAAAATATCGCCCCGAAGAGCCGACTTCTGCGAAGAAAACTCAAACGTCAGGCGGGCACTCTTATCCCGCGGGTTATACGTACCCTCAATACGGGTGCCCAAACCACTCGGCAAAGACGCCGAACTACGGCTCGACGCAGACCACGACTCGGCCGTCTTAGGTGAACCCTTACCGCCGTTCAAACCCACGAAGACGAGCACACCCACAAGGATCAGAGAACCCAGGATAGCGCCCCACACCAGCGGGCGGCGCAAGGGCGAACGGGCAGGCTCCTCTTCCTCAACGACCTCATCAGGCACATATGCCGGTTGCTCCACCACAAAAGGAGCCCGGATAACCGTTTCATTCTGCGCCTGACCCAGCGACGGCATGCCCGCACCATACAGCTCCGTAACATTCTGCCCCGGCACCGCAGAAACAGTAGGCTCAGCACCATGAACCACCGTAGGCGTGTACCCCACAGCGCCCGAAGACACCTCAACCCACCGAGGAAGCACCACATCAGTAGCGAAACCTTCAGCCAAAAGACGCAACTTAGCGGCAGCCTCAGCCGCACCAGGACGCTGAGCCGGGTTCTCCGCCAACATCCCGTGAAGCACCTCAGCAACCTCAGCCGGAATCTGCGGCGACAACTGCACCGCACCACCACGCACCGGAAGAGGACGCGCCGCCACCAGCAGCTCATGAAGGGTCACCGCGCACGCATAAACATCAACCGCCGGAGTGGCCACACCGTGCGCAGAACGCTCCGGAGCCATATACCCCGGAGTGCCAGAAAACGAACGAGAAGCCCCCGAACCCGCAGAGCCGGTAAAAGAAGCAATACCGAAATCAGCCACACGAACCTGCTGATCCAGAGACTCCCCCAAAACACCGCTCAGCAGAATATTCTCCGGCTTAATATCCAGGTGCATCACGCCCTGACGGTGAGCAAACTCCACCGCATTCAGAACCTGCACCATCAGGCTCAACGCCAAGCGGACCGGTAGCGGGCCCTTAGAGTCCAGCTTTTGACGTAGCGAACCGCCATGCTGAAACTCCGTCACCAGAGCCAGCACGCCACCCTCAACCACCATGTCCGTCAACGGCACGATATGAGGATGCGACAGCGCCAACAACACCGAACGCTCACGCACAAAAGACTCAAGAACCACAGGGTTCTCGGCAAGCTCCGGGCGCAGAATCTTCGCCGCGTACAGAGCCCACGAGCCGCTCATCGTAGCAGCCCACACCTCACCGACCGCACCAGAACCCACCCGGCGAAGCAAACGATACGAAGAGCCAAGGGGAGTGCCCGCAACCAAGCCCCCAGCAGGCTGACCAGCAGCCTGCGGGGCAGGATGAGCATCACGACGCTCCGAGCCGGAGTACTGCGGCGAACCAGCAGGTACAGTCACGGGCTAACTCCTTAACATCAACTTCACAATAAGCAGGAAGACTCCCCAGACGGGGTGACCCCTACAGCAAAACGGCCGGTAAAGTTACACGATACCTCACCACGCGCCAGACAAGCCCTACAGCCCGCCACGGTGCTGAGAGTCCTCGGGGCTCATCAGCTGCACCAGAACCGGCGATCCAGCCAAGAACGCATAGCCACGACCAACGCTCAGCTGAACCGGGGCACGCCTCGGAATAGTGCCGAACATGTCCATGTCCATATCAACATTCGGCTGAACCACGGCACCCGTACGGAACTTACGAATAGCCTTCGTCCAATGGCTATACAAAGGACGCAAATCAGTCGGCTTACCCGTCGCAATAATGTGAACGTCCGGGAAGTCACCCTTCACGATGGCATCAAAAACGTTCATCGGGTCATCCACACGGTCACCGTCATCAATCAGCAACAGCACCGGACCCGCGGCATCCTGCAAAGCCGCCTGCACCTGAGCAGAAGCATTCTTGCTCTCAAACACCCGGTCAAAAACGCCCTCCGGCACATTCACCAGACCGGAACGCTGATCGAAGACAGCCCAAACCTCCGGAACCTCAGCGGCATCCATGCGTGCGTTCTCCGCCGCGGTAGCGTCACCAGACGCCAACGCGGCAGATACCGCCTGCTCCGCCGCAGCCCTCGCCCGAGAAACCAGGCGAGCAAACGCAACCAGCAGAGAAGACTTACCCGAACGCGGATTACCCGCAACCATGGCGTGCTCACCCTCGTACAGCTCGAAAGCGCACGCCTCCAACGTAGCCTCAGCAATACCCACAGGGATACGCCACAGGCTCGGAGAAAACTCAGCGGCAGGCATGCTCTCCCACGAAACCCACGTCGGCAGCTGGCCAATCACATCACGCTTAGCGGGAGCCTGCGGGAAGCGCTCACGAACCATAGAGACGGCCTCCTCCACACCAACAGCGGGAGTAGCCACCTGCATCTGACGCAGATGTTTCGGATCAACACAACGGCCGGGAATGGACGCCGGCACATTAGTGCCGCGAATACCGTACGACGAATAATCGTGAATATCGCTCAGCTGGAAGAACCACGTCTGCAACGAAGCATCAAGAATCTGCGAGGGAATATTCTTCGCACGGCTCGTCGACACCACGCAGTGAATACCAACAGCAGGGCCGTCCGCATACACGCGGTAGAAATTCGCCAGCAAATCCATGCTTACAGCGTCAGAGAACTCATCACGCAGCGTCGCAAAACCATCCAAAACAATGAAAAGAGGCTTACGGCGTGACGCGTCAGCACGGCGAGCATCAAGCTCCGACTTCACAAAACGCAAGAAGCGAGCCTGACGCTCCCTAGCGCCCTGACCGGTACCCACAGCAGACACAACGTGCGGCAGGGAGTGTAGAGGCAACAAACCATCAGCGCCCATGTCCACCAGAACAATATCGATGTCCTCCGGCGAATAATGCTGAGCCAAACCCAACACCACAGACTGAATCGTCGTAGTCGTACCACTACCGGCAACACCCACCAGCAGCAGGTTGCTCATCTCAATGTTCCAGCCCATAGGCACCTGACGCTGCAGCTCAGGCTCATCACCCAAAGTACACATCAGAACACCGTCCTGGACACCACCCACAGTGGGAAGATCCGGGTCGGGGAAGCCACGCACACCAAAATCAGCCAAATCAACATACGAACCCAACGGTTCAGGCCAGACCTTGCGAGGAGCAACCGCGCCACGAGCCGCATGAGCCGCCACAACAGCATCAATCAGCAGATCCAGGTCATTCGCATCACTTGACGACACCTTCGGACGTGCACGCTCCGAACGAGGAGTGCCGATACTATCGGTCGCACGAACCTCCAGAGAAGTCACCACCTCAGTGCCGCTCTGACCCGTCACCAGGGCAGTCTGCACCGGTGAAATATCATTCTGGCCCAGCTTCACATAGGCGCGACCCATCTGCGAACGCGAAATCTCCGAAGCATCCGGAACACCAATCACGTTCGAAGAATCCTCACGGCTCTGCACACGCAACGCCACACGCAAGTTCGTATTCGCCAGAATGTCATCATTCACCACGCCAGCAGGACGCTGAGTCGCCAAAATCATGTGAACACCCAGGGTACGACCCACCGCACCAATACTCACCAGCGACGACAGGACATCCGGGAAGTCCTTTGCCAGCATCGCGAACTCGTCAATCACCAGCAGCAGGCGAGGCATCGGCTCCGGAGGGTTCGTCGCCAAATAATCCTTAATGTTGTCCACGCCCTCGCCGGCAGCCGCAAACAGGCGCTGACGGCGGTCCATCTCCGCCTCCAACGACTCAATAGCGCGGTGCGCCAACTGAGCATCCAAGTTGCTCAAAGTACCAATCGTATGCGGCAGACGCTCACACGTCTTAAACGCCGCACCACCCTTAAAGTCAACCAGAATAAAGTTCAAACGGCTCGGATCGTGGTGCGCAGCCAAACCCGCCACCAACGAACGCAAAAACTCACTCTTACCCGAACCGGTAGTACCACCCACCAGACCGTGAGGACCGTCCTTCACCAAGTCCAGCGTGAACGCGCCAGAATCGCCCACACCAATCTCGGTGCTGAAACCATTAGCTTGCGACCAAAACGCCTCAATATCCTCAGCACCCGGAGGGGTCGGCAAACCAACCAGCTCAGGCAGCTTTACCAGCTGAGGCAAACCGCCACCCAACAGCAAACGCTCAGGGTCCTCATGATGCGCCAAAGTACGCGCCACATGAAGAGCATCCTCAGCGTTCACGCCGGCGAGCACACCGTCAGTGACCGTGTAACGGCGGCGAGGCTCCGAATAGGTCATAGAAGCTTCCTCACCGATCTCCACGACAGAAGTACAAGACGCCGGAAGACGGTCAACGGAAGAAGCCAACACAATACCGGCAACACGGCGAGCGCCCGCAGCAGCAGTCTTATTCGCCATCAGACGCACTTCATCGCCGTACGCCAAAAGGTCGCGTGCCGGCGACTCACGGCCCTCAGTGAGGGTATCCGAATCAACGACCACGCACAGGCCGCGGGTCGGGAGGGACTCAATGTCATTGTAAAGAGAGCGCAGCATCTGGTCCGACTGCTCCTTACCAGAAGCAAACCAACGCATCTGCTGGTTCTGCGCCATGCGGATATGCGGAAGCCACGACGTCCACACCCAGTCCTGCGAACGCGCGGAATCAGCGCAGACCGCAATCGTCATATCTGCAGGACCCGTATGGGTCGCCGACTGCAGTACTAGGCTACGCGCCAGGGCGAGAGACTGCTCACGCGGACCCACGATGCCGATAGCGCCACCCTCACGCAGGTCAGCAATCAGCGGAGCATCCCACAGGGTATTGTGGTCAAGAAGATGCTGAACCTCAGGCTCAGGGTTGCTCGGTTTTGTCAGCTCAGGAGTCCAATGAATATGCCCAGTACCCACGTGGAAAGTCAACAGGTCGGGGCTGGTACTCCGGCGACGCCACAGCGTCATCGCGGGAAGAAGCGCCCGCAGCTGAACGGTATCCGGTGCCGGGGCAAGGTCACGAAGACGCTCAACCTCCTCACGGTTGCTCAGAGCGACACGTTCCTTAAACTTTTCCATTTCCTGCTCAAAACGCACACGCTCCTTCACCTTGTCCTTGGCGTGACGACGTTTCTGCTCCACCCACATGCCGATACTCAGGACGGGGCTGAGCATCGCGAAAAGGGCGTAACGAATCTCCTGCATAATGGCGACCATTGCCGCCGCCATAATAAGCGGGCCTATCGCCATTGCAATATTGAACTTCGGCGGGTCAGAGACGTTCTTGCGGGTGGGTGCCTCTACTTTTTCCGGAGCGCTCAGCGCACCCTGACGTGGCGGACGGTTAAACGGCGCGGTGCCCGATGCGCTCACATTCGGCGCGCTACCGGGGCGAGGTGCTGCCTTCTCTTGAGGAGCAGGCCGCAGGGTCAGAACGCAATCGCCAACGTGGATCGTGGTGCTCTCAGAAACAGTCAGACCTTCCTCGGGAATCTTCTGACCGTCCACAAAACTGCCGTTCGTAGAACCCGGGTCAGTGATACGTACCTTCTGAGTATTCGTCGACTCATCATGAACCACCTGCAAGTGCAGGTGCTCCCACGACGCGCTCGCCGTGGGCAGCACAATGTCGGCGTACGGGGAACGACCCGCCACCAGAGGACGCGAAGAGGGGATAGGGCGCGGCAGGGTAACCGTTGAACCACCACTCAAGCACACGCTCCAGCCCTGCACCAGGGAAGGGTAGGAGAGCGGTGCCCTAGAGATGCGCATACCTTCCATCGGCTTGACCTCCGCCAGGGTGGAGGAGGCCGTCACCGGGCGGTTATCGCAGTACAGCGGCTCGTCGACGGGCAGGGAGGGGCCACCGGTCGCCTGGACGAGATCAGCGATGGTCGTCTCAGGCTGCCAGGAGTCTAGCTCATAGCTCCCGTTATGCTCTTCAAGATCAAGGAAAAAGCGCATAAGGTGTTCTCCAAAATAGATAAATCGTGAGCCCTGCTGGTGAACGGACTAGAAGTAATACCCGAAAGCCGGGGTGTGATGGACCGGCTCTGCACGGATTAGGTTTTGTGCGGATTAGGTTTTGTGCGGAAAAGCTAGTCGCGAGATTCTGAGGTGAACGTGCGAAGCATCCACACGGGCGGATTCACCGCATCCGCTGAGGAAGACCCACCCTGAATCATCGAAGCATCAGCCGTAGGGTATAGAAGCCCCACCTGACCGCCAGCGGCGTAGGAAGACGAAAAATCCAACGGATACGCGACCGTGGAATCTTTAGCGTCCAGCCGGAGAGTTCCTAGAACCCGTCGAACCGCATCGGGAGTGTATTCACGAACCCGGCTCGTTGCATATGCAAAGGCTAAGAGAGCGTTATGGGAGGGAGCATCCGCCCACGCTGCCGAGTTCGAGAACGCCTGTTCGCCCGACAAATCCTTGAGCGAAGAATCGTTCTTCATCCGTTCCACCGTCGACACAAACGCCGAAGAAGCACGACCGTCATCATCAGCACTCAACGCCGCAGCACGTGCCTGCATACGCCCCACAACGCGAATATTGTCGGTCAGGGAACCACCGTTCTCCAGAAGAAGCCGCGTAAAAGGCTCCGTCAAAGCTTCCTCACCTGCAATCACGGGAGAAGTAATGCCCGCCCTCTGGAGAGAACGAAGAACCTTTGCCTGAGTTGAGGCAGAGCCCGCTAAAACCAGAACCGGAGACGAGCCCGAAGACTTATCACCCAGAAGGTGCATCAACTCTTTAAGCGTATCCTTCATGCTGTCTTCATCAGCAGAAACCTGAACGCGATTCGTATAGGGAAGGTCAGGCGCAGAACCCTCACCCGCATCCAGCAGGATGGTGTGCACACCATCCTGCTGCTGCGAAGAGCCCGTGCTAGATACACCGGCAAGCGAACGAATGGCAGCCGTATAGGCCTGCTTCTCCTGCTCAGGGTCCAGAGCAAAACTCCACACCCCATCGCCAGTATCTACCCGGTCATACGTTTCAATCACCGCAACATTGCGTTCCTTGGCGGCAGCCGTAGCACCCCGAAGATGTTCCCCTTGAGAAGCAAGCACAATACCCAAAGCGCCCTCAGAAGAGAGCTTTTCTACCGCCTCACGGGCGCCCTGCTCCGTTCCCTTATCGTTCGCATAAAGAACCTTCACGGACGAATTACCCAGAGCCAGGCGGTACTGTGCAACACGAGCGCCCTGAGCGTTCAGACGCCACGCAGACCCCTCAGCATCATCACCGAAAGTAGCGACAACACCAATAACAGGCTCACGGCCAGAGGCCGGAAGAGAAATAGCCTGCTGAACCGTCACCGCAGACGCAGGGTTCGTACCCGTACCGAGCGGCAAAGGCTGAGGAGTCACAGTGCGCACGCCATACCAGATCCCCACCACCGCAAGGCTAAACAGCACACACAGACTGACACACCACACCATGGTGCGCTGAGTGAGCCGCCTGCCCTCGCGGCGGTGAGGACCTGGATCAGAACCCAGATGAGGGGAAAACCCCACGGCTAATCACCAATCTGGAAGGTGTACACTGTCTTCACCTCTGCACTGCCGGCATTCGACAGATGGAAGGTAGGCAGAGAACGCAGACGTTGCAGCGAGGCCTTGAACTGCGCCTGACGCTTCTGCAGAGCAGCGATATCCTCGGAGCGGAGGTTCGTGTAACCCTGAGCATTCTGCATCGCCAAAGCAAGCTGGTAGTCAGCGGCACCCGCCTTCGCGCTATTGCTCTTGAGCGCTCCCAAGAGGCCAGCACCCTCAGCGCTGCTATCGCCCAAATCAAGCATGAGCTTCGACAGGTCGTTATTCAGCTGAGCAGAAGCACCAGCCAAATCTCGGGTAGCGTTCTCAGTGCGGGTGCTCAGAGCAACCAGAGAACGCTCGGTCACCGAGTCCAGGGACTGACGCAGACCCTCAATACGCTCATTCATATCCTTATGCTGAACCTCGATAGAATCGCCAGCCACCTGAACCACGGTATTCGCGGTATCAGTAATACCTGCAATCGATGCGGCGAATGCCTCCTGGGCAGTCGAAGCGGCGGACGAACCGTTACTCGAAACCTTACGGATCTCTTCGTTAATCATGCCCGTTAGGGTGTCGCGAGTTTCGCTGGCAGAATCCTTGAACGCTTCCTTAATAGCGCTGGAGAGATCTGCCTGCGTGTTCGTCATATCTTCCAGGTTTTTACCCAGAGCATTGACGGTATCCGAAGCCGAACGGATACGGTCACGCAACGAAACCTTCGCTTCGTCAGACAGTTCCTTCTTCTCGGCGTCCTGGTTCTGTGCGTTTACGGCATCGTCCAGGGTCTTCTCAACCTCACCGAGAGCACCATCTACCGCGTTCACAGCATCGTTAAGATTCTTGGCGTCGCGAGCCAGGCCCTCCTTGGGGTCATCCATAGAGGTTGCGGCAAGGACCTCATCCCATGCTGCTACGGCCTTGGCGATACGCTGCTCCATCGGAGTACGTGTAGCAGAGGGGTTCGGGGTGATGATACGCCTGTTCGCGTTCTCCACCGTGATGGAACGCGTATTACCTTCAGTGGCGGTAGGCTCGGCAGAAGGCGCCTCGGAGGACGGGGCAGCGGAAGGCGACTCATTCTTCGACGGCTCTGCAGAAGGGGCCGCAGAAGCAGATTCAGACGGTGCGGGGCTAGGTGCTTCAGAAGAAGGAGCCGCAGACGGCGAAGCCTCACCGTTACAAGACGAAGCTGTCAGGTATCCACGCAGATGCTCCACCTGCTCAGCAGATAGAGAGCCGCCGCGCTCAGTCGACAGAGCGCAAAGCTGCTCCGCCAGTTCCTGGTTCTGGGCGTTCATGGAACCAGAACCTTCCACCAAATCTGCACGAGCGGAAGCCGCACGAGAATGAACGTTCTTGATGCTCTCAATCAGGCGACTCGACGTTTCCTTCAACTGGTTCACACCCTGACGAGCCGCGCTGACCTTCTCACGCAAAGCGCGCACAGCATCAGCGTCAAGAGAGGACGGGTCCTTCTCCATCTGCTGAACAATCTCATCCATCTGACGCTTCAACGCCGAATAGTTGGTATTCGCACCCTTCAAATACTCCGGCTGCAGATGATCCACAATCTTCTCGCCGGTAGCAACCAGTGCAATCAAAGAGCTCTGCACCGTCACCGACGCACCAAATAGGGCACAGGTTACCGAGCCGTTAGAAGAGCAAGTCTCAGCGGTCGGGTGCTCCGGGCCCACAATCTCACGAATCGAAGCCGTAAGATCCTGCTGGCAATCTGAGCTTGCCTCCGCATACGCGTTCAGGACCGCAGAGAGCTGGACCAAGTTACCGTATACACTACGGCTACTTGCATCCTCCTCACGATGCACAACACAACGACCATTACTATGCGAAACAGACACATTGGGACGCGCTGTCGTATCACCCAGCATGGTGTGAAGAGCCGCGACGGTACGTTCCAGCTGGGAGATTAGCTGAGAATTATTGGTACGCGAAGCCTCAGAAAGGTCCTTCTGCAGGTTCTCAATATTCGCCTGCAGGCCCTGCATGGTCTTCGTCAATGATTCATTCTGAGTCTTCAGGTGCTCGGCAGCGTCCTTACCCAAAGTTGCAGACGTATCATCCAGGCTCTGACGCACCTGAGCAACCTGTGAACTGGCGCTATTCAACGTTGAATTAACCTCGTTGACGGTATCGATGGTGCGCTGCAGAAGCGCCACCTGAGAGGCATCCTGAGAGGTGAAACCGTTAGTAATAATTCCCGCGCCAGACAAATCGGACGCAAAACCAGGCTGCACCGAAATGTTGAAGGTGGGCGCGCTAAAATCCTTCGCCTTAACCTTCAACACAAAAGAAGAGGAACTGCCGGTTACCGGAGGCGCCGAAATAGCGCCCCACTGAACAACAGCCTTACCTTCATCATTGGTGCTTACCACGCCATTCGTCGACGAATCAGTGGCATCAGGGGTCGTAATAACCTGGGTAGGAGAACCCGAAAGAACAGTAGAAGCAGCGATGGAGAACGGAGTACCAACCGGTGCGGGGCTAGTACGGCTGGTACCGGATGCATCATAGGTGACGTCCTCAGTCTTCACCGTCAGGTTTTCGACCGTAACCTTAATGGTGATTTCGCCACTGTAACCGTTCAAATCATTCAGGTTAGTGCCGCTACCGCGCTCGCTAGAATACTGCAGGCTCACACGCACGGGAAGGTCATTGACGACGTCCTTGGGTTTGAACTGAACATTGCTCGTAGAGCTCGTGCGGTCCTTGTCGTTAACGTAAATGTTGGTCGACTCAATCGACGAGACCTCACCGTCACGGCCCATCTGAACATTCACGTTCTGCAGAACATTAGTAGCGTTCTCAACCTGATGGGGGCTCTGAGAAGTAACAGTACCCTTATCGGAAGGGGTGCTGTTATTGTTCGTGCCCGTGGAGCAAGACGAGAAAATAAGTGCCGTAGTGACACCCAAAATCAAAGGAAAGCGGAATAAGCGCTGACGCGCGGTGGTGTGGTTGGTCATGATGATCTTTTCGTTTAAGTTATGTGCCATGCAAGCAACCGATAGCGGCGCACCTGAAACGCAACCAAACGATGCCTGCAGAGGTAGACGGAGGGCCGGGCCCAGTACCACTCTATCAGCCTAATCTGAGAGGGCGGATAATATTTCGTCCTAGTCGGCGCCTCGTTAGGGGATTCCATTCAACCTTGAGGTGATAGTCAAAAGTATTTTTTATTTTGTTTTAATCTCGTGTGTTTGCCGAGTGCTGTTCGACGTAGAAATACTCTGCGGCCGAGGTTATTTCCCAACCCAGGAACTTTCTCTATGCATGGGGCTGTTGCCGTGCGGCACTACATCTTGATATCCGACAGGCCGGTGATTTTGTTGCGCCTTCTGTACAGCTTCCTGAACAGGGGTTGGGTCCACTCGAGGTTATCCCACGTATCAACCCACGCCAGATCCTGCGAGTTCCGCATATCGGGCCAGCGGTCGAACTCGAGCCTAAACCGTACGATGGCCAGCAGTCGGTGGTTCTTGCCAACGGGGTCAAGCTTGGCGATTTCCTTGCCTTTCTTGGTGTAGAAGGTGGCCTTGTCAGGCCCTACCCCAGTCCATTCCAATTCTTCCTCCGCCTCACCCTGGAAGTAGAAAACCTGGTCGATAGCCCTAATCGGGTAGGAGGTCACGGCGGCGAACGGCGAGAGCTTCTGCTCCACATCGTCTGGCGTGATTTTCGTGTACACCAGGTGAACGTGCAGAAAGTGGTAGGGGAAGAAGAGCAGCATGATGAACGCCAGCAGGTTGAAGAGGATACCGAGCTCAACCTGCGTGTAGAGGTAGAGAGCGAAGAAACCTGCCGGGAATATGGGTGTGAGAAGGCCTATGAGTGCTTCACGGCGGGGCACGCGCGTAATGTAGATGCCTTCGTCGCGCAGCTTCATGTCCTGGCGCAGGTGCCTATCATGCAGAACAATGATGGTGATGGCGCCGATGATTGATGCGAGGGTGTAGGTGCCCCAGAGCAGAAGGAAAAAGGTGTGCATGATGCGTGCTCCTCTTTCGCGGTGTTGGTGGTGTTCGTGCCGGTTGCGGCTCTTTGGATGTAGGGGGTAGTCGGCGCTTATCGAGCGGGCTACATGTAGACGTCGGCAAGGCCAGTAACCTTCTCACGACCCCTGAAATAAAGAATGGTCATACCCCTATCGTCCCACTCATTCACCTTCGCCACATCATCCGAATTATTCATATCAGGCCAACGCTCGTTCTCAATCCTGAACCGCACAATCGCCATGAGCCGGTAATTTTTATGAGCCAACGGGCTAAACAGGGCAATCTGGGTGCCTGACTTGGCGTAGAACCCTACCATGTCCTCGTCTTCATATTTTGCTGCTTTGTAAAACACGACGCGGTTGATCGCGTTGAAGGGGTAGCGGGTCGGGTTGGAGAACCAGATGCGTTGCTCGATGCCGTCGGCGGAGGTCTTCACATAGGCGACATGCACATACCGCAGACAGCCGACCATTAGCGCTGATAGCAACAGAGCTGCTATTTCAACCCATACATTTACCGGCCCAGTGTCATAAATTTCGGTTACATACGCAAGACCTGGAAAAACTGGGGTCAATATCGTAATGAGAGCTTCAAACCGCGTAACCCGTCGAATATAAATACCCTCACGTAGCCGTTGTTTATCTTTCCAACGCTGCACCTCATAATTGATGAGGACATAAATTGTCGCAACTGTTGTGAACGCGGCAAAGATACCCCAGAAGATAATCAAGAAATTGCGCATAACTATATACCTTCAGTAGCGGTCTGCTCTTCGTCGTCTTCCTTCTCAGGAATGGTGATACCCACGGTCATGTACTTCTTCACCGACCACCCATTCATCGCTACCGACGCCGCAAAGAACAGTGCAGGCAGCCAGTCCAGGCGGACCAGCGAATAACCTAAGTATCCGAGTGCAATACACCCAGCCAAACCAGCCACGCCAACGCACACGGCACGCAAGGTACGGTACCCCTCAGACCCCTTCTCAAAGCGGGGACCGTGCAGGTAGAAGAGGCCCTCACGCACAACACGCAGGAACCCCGGGGCCAGGAAAAGCGCAACCGCCAGAGCCACCGGATCATAGCCTGCAGTCATGAAGCTGGTCAGAGGAACCACAAGGCACAGAACCGTGAAAATAGCCGCCGACACAACACCCACTCGGGCTGAGCGCCTGTCCATCTGCTCCATGCGCTGCAGGTCAGGAATATCGTCATTAGGCTCGGTGCGGTAGATAAGGAAGTCGACAATGAGTAGCCCGCCAGTCATGTACCAGGAGGCGAAGTTCGTCTCCGGGGTCCACAGCATTGCATCCGCAGTGCGCAGCACCCCAAAAGCGGTCAGCGCCGTCAGAACAATCAAGCCTACCGCGCTGATGGAGTGAACGAAGATAAAGAAGTGGTGGAATAGGCCACCGTTTGCTTCATATCCATAGCTTTTACTGCGCACCGTATCTATAGCTGAGAGGCCTATAGGACCTGCAATGAAGAACATCGCGCCCCAGGGCCAAACGTCAATAACACTCATCCCTAGTGATGCAAGAGCTACGAAGATAAAGGCGCACCAGAGGCAAATAAGCCACAGCACTCTTAAGGTTTCAAAGAAAATACTCATCCGATTCCTTTCAACTATTTGGACTCTACCGCGGCGCGGTCGAGGATGCGCTGCAGGTGCTCCGGGATCTGTCGGTACTCCCCGGATTTGGGGGAACCAATCTCGTACTTGCGGGCGTAGCAGAGGATTTTGATGAGGGTATCCATCTCCTCGTAATCACCAAACTCTACGAAGAGCTCGGGGACGTACTTGGGCGGCCAAACACCGTAGCGTTCGCGGAAAAGAATGATCTGATAGATGTAGGTTGCGTCGAAGAAGACCGGACTAAACGCCAGGCGGCGCTTACCCATCTGGCTACTGCTAATCACGAAGTAGCCGCCTTTTCCGTTAGCTTGCATATGGATTTTGGTGATGCTGCTGTAGTCGAACTCGCGGGTTTTGAACCGCCAGTTCCGCCACTTCACGGAGGTCTCATTCTGCTGGATGTAGAAGGAATTGGTGTGAATAGCCATGAACCAGAAGAATGAACCGACAATATTCATGAAAATAAATGCAGGAATATAATCAACGGGATTCTCGGCTGGAAAAGTTAGAGGCAGTAAAATGCACACCAACAGCACGAAAGAATCTGCAGCTAGTACAGCCAGTAGCGGCTTTTTCTGCCGTTGTCCCAGAGGAATATAGCCTTTGGGGCGGTTGAGGCCGATGGAGCCGTTGGTGACGGTTTCGGCAAGAAATTTTCTGAGCATGGGGTTTCCTTGGGGTATTTACATGTCAACGTCGGCGAGGCCGGTGACTTTCTCTTTTCCCCTGAAGTACGGGACTGTATCAGGGCCACTATCTAGAGCATCCACCCGAGCAATATCACTCGGATTATTCATATCAGGCCAGCGGTCATTATCAATCCTGAAC
>ERZ1674154.98-NODE-98-length-14484-cov-10.524707_pt1 | contig 14484 bp, 9 predicted proteins | sample MGYA00581306_ERZ1674154 | MGnify/ENA primary metagenome ERZ1674154 (study PRJEB41354, sample SAMEA4873325) | human saliva metagenome | biome: human-associated habitat [ENVO:00009003]; feature: mouth environment [ENVO:08000002]; material: saliva material...
TCCGATTCGCGACGCCTCGAATATGCAATGACCGCCGAAGAACTATTCTTCCCCGCCATTCAAGATATCTTTGACGACGGGAAAGGCTGGGTCATCACCCCCAACCAACAAATCCTGACCATGCATATCCTCGAAGCACAACCGCGCATCCATAATGAAGAACAAAAAATCTTCGACTGGAACGTCAAATTCGACATCCTCCCCGAAGCAAAAGTCTTCCGCAAGGACACCGGGCAGCTACAGCCCATCACCGAATTCGACACGCGCGGACTCCTCCGCGACGGAGCAATCCACGGCACCCTGCGCTCCCGTTTCCTCGACCCCGGCTGGGATATCCACTTCATCCCCGAAAAGGAGGCATAACCATGGAGCCCCAACGCAAGGAACAGGAGACGAACGGAATGCTGGGTTCCTCCCCGGAAGCCCAGCCGGTATCTTCTGGTCGGCTACTCGCTCATCAGCAGGAGTTGCGGAAGCCCCGTTTTTCTCGTCGTGCCCTCGCAGTAGCAGGCGTGGGTACTCTCGGCGCTCTTATCGTCGGTCGACAGACCGGTATCCTCGCCACCAACGAGGAAAAGCAAGAAGCACGCCTTTTCAAACGAGACAAGGTACTGGCTTCCCTCGAGCCGGCTGAGAAGTTTGATGAGCTTGTCAAACAGGGTGATTCAACTGGTCTGCTTGTCTACACCGCCTACGAGCGCAACGGCAGGTACATGCCTGCAACCGAAGAGCATGCAGCCCAGAACGTGCCGTACCCCGTTCTGCAGCCGGGAATGAATGAGTATAACCGCGGTGGTTTCTACATTTTTCAGGCGTACTTTTACGCAGCCCTGAACTATTTCTACTACACCGGAGATACCAAACCGCTCTCTGAAGTGATCAACCCCGAAGAGATCATTTCACCCGAGCTTCTTCGGCTGTACCGGGAAAACCGCGGCTGGCTTATCGCCAATCAGGACGTGTACCGTGTACAGGTCACGATTCCCGGTATCGGTAGACGCCAAAAGAACAGCCGCAATATCAGCGAATACCAGGCAAGACGACGTATTCGTGATGAGGCTGTCTTCTACGTATCCGAAACGGGGGAGAAGCTACCCATCGATAAGTTCTTGAAGACCGGTGAGGAAGAGTACGCGTTCCTCTGCGCGGAGCACCTGCGCGGCCGCTGGGTGCTCGTGGAAGACGACAAGGACGCCACGCCGCTGTACCCTCCGGGATTCTCCCTCGAAGGGCTAGAGGTATAAGAATCCACCTTCTCGGTAGCCGCACGACATCACCAGTAACCACACCACACCAACCACAGCTAGGAGACATATGGAGCAGCAGCCCCAAAATCACCCCTGTGTGCCTGAACATGAGCCTGCCGTAGCTGGCGCCGCCTCCACGGCTCCCAGCGAAGCAGCATCGACCCAGAACGCACCCGCAGAGCCTAAACGCATGGGCCTGTACTCGCTTATCTGCCTCCCCATCGGTGGATTCATGGCCTACTTCATCGCAGCTTCTCCCTACCTCTGGTTGTACTACGCCTATTGGGGATCTTCCTCGATAGCAACGGCTACTCTCATCATTTCGTTTGTTGTTTTGCTGTGCGTATGCTTCACCTACTGTGCTCTTGCGGCGCTCATCGTTGAGAAGATCGCTACCCGAAAACTGCCCTGGAAGCGTTCCCTCGCCATAAGTGCGCGTGCTACCGCGCTTCTTGTGATTGTTCTGACGATTGTCTTTTTCTGCTACACCTCGTACCTTCTCCGAGGCGGCTACTAACACGCCGTAGACAAACACCACCGGCAGAATACCGGCAGGGTAGAGCCCCCTAAGCTCCACCCTGCCGGTACTTCGTATCCGGGGTTCCACACGATCAGCGAGCGCGGAGTGAGAATAGTCAACGTGAAGCATAAAACCGCGCCGAACCAGTGAAAATATGCCGCCAACCCTCTAAAATGAGAAAGGAAAATTCCGAACAACAACCCCGCACGGCATACCGCGCGGGACAGCTAAGGAGCGAACTATGTCGCGTAAGCCCCTCATCGCAGGCAACTGGAAGATGAACCTCAACCACGCAGAGGCAGTCACCCTCGTCCAGAAGCTCGCATGGACCCTCGACGACGCAAACTTTGACTTCTCCGCAACCGAAGTTGCCGTCTTCCCGCCCTTCACCGACATCCGCTCCGTGCAGACCCTCGTCGAGGGCGACAAGCTGGACATCCTCTACGGTGGCCAGGACCTCTCCGTCCACGACTCCGGCGCATACACCGGCGAAATCTCCGGCGCATTCCTCTCCAAGCTCGGCGCAACCTTCGTGCTCGTCGGCCACTCCGAGCGCCGCACCTACCACCACGAAAGCGACGAGCTGTGCGCAGCAAAGGTCCAGGCAGCATACAAGCACGGACTGACCCCCGTCCTCTGCGTCGGTGAGCCCCTCGAGGTCCGCGAGGCAGGCACCCACGTCGAGTACACCCTCGAGCAGCTGCGCGGCTCCATCGCAGGTCTGACCGCAGAGCAGGCAGAGACCCTGGTCGTCGCCTACGAGCCCGTCTGGGCTATCGGCACCGGCAAGGTCGCAACCGCAGAGGATGCTCAGGAGATGTCCGCAGCTATCCGCGCAGAGATTGCTAAGCTCTACTCCGCAGACGTTGCAGAGAAGGTCCGCGTTCTCTACGGCGGCTCCGTCAAGTCCTCCTCCGCACCCTCCATCATGGGTAAGGAAGACGTGGACGGCGTGCTCGTCGGCGGTGCATCCCTGCAGGCTGAAGAGTTCGCAGCAATCGCACGCTTCGACGCATAAAGCTTCGAAGCATCACGGCGTTTCATAGTGTTACGGCGCTCGGCCGGGTACCCACCCGACCGGGCGCCGCGCCTTTTAACTTAACCGCGCTTCTTCACGGGTGCACCTCCGTAAGTCCGTGAGCTTCGGCAGCAAAGTGGCGGGGGAGTTGGGCTAAGGGGAGTCCCGCTAACCGGCGATGCGCGGCCGGTGGGCGATACGCCGGGACCCGTTCGCCCCTCGCCGCAAAACCCGCCCGGAACGTGCCCGCCGCACGGTTCACCCCGTACACTTAACGGCATGTTCAGCTTCGGATTCTCCCTCATCATCGCAGGCCTCATCGGCACGATGCTCTTCCTCTACATCCGCAACCGCAGGGTCAGCGCCCCGCGCCTACCCGGCAATGACGGCGGCAACCTCGGCTACGCGGGCGGCGAAGAGTACAGGGAGCCCTCACCCGAATACCAGTACTTCGAGAGCCGCCGCGACGAGTTCCTCGACCGGCTCTACAGCCGCACCTCCTCGCCCGAAATCCCCGTGACCCTCACCCTGCGCGACTGGGTGGACCAGGGCTTCTACGCCGGAGGAGGCGCCTACTGGGCGGCCGCGCAGCAGTTCACCTACTACCTCATCGACGGCGGGTACGTGCGCGCCTACGACACTGAGGGCGATGAGCTCACCGCCCAGCGCGTGCTCACCGACCGGCCCGCGGCCCTGCAGCTGACCCCCAGCGAGTACCAGCGCCGCACCAACCGCGCCGCCTAAAAACCTAATCAACGTGACCGAACGGCGACGGTAGCGTATAGTTAAACCGTCTGTCTGCAATGCGAAAGCCGCAGACCCCGCCCGAAGAATGACTACAGGAAGGTCCCCATGGACGTCATCATGAACGTACTCATGGTCATTATTGCCATCACCAGCGTGATTGCAGTGCTGCTCGTGCTGCTCAACCGCGGTCAGGGCGGCGGCCTCTCCGACATGTTCGGTGGCGGTATGACCAACTCCCTGAACTCCTCCGGTATGGCGTCGAAGAACCTGATTCGCCTGACTGTGACCGTGATTGTCATCTGGGTTATCGCAGTGGTCCTGTACGGCCTGGCCCTGCGCTTCAACGGCCAGATTGTGGTCTAGCCTGAACCCACCTTCACGGGTGAACGGATAGAGCTTCTCCCCGGCACTTCTCAACCGAGAATGCCGGGGATTTTTTATGCACCAAACGGCAATGACGAAAGCGGTAGCGGGGCGCGAATCTTTACGGCATGATAGGACGTATACACCACATACGAAAGGCAAAGAAGCCATGAGCGCCTACACCCTCGACTACACGTACACCGCCCCGTCAGCCCTCATCGACGGCGCCGACTCCCGCGCGCTCAGCCTCGCCACCAGCGGCGGCAGCACCCCCGAAGGTGCCGCCTCCCACCCGTACTTCTTCTCCGGGTTCCTCGAACGAGCAGACGTCTACGCCACCGCACTATTGGTCGTCGCCAGGGTCGCCCGCACCCGCTTCTACGTGCCGCCCAGCTCCCTCGCCGGAGCCCTACGCGCCGCAGACCCCGTCGTCACCAGCACTGCCGAAGGCCTGCGCTTCGAATCCTTCAGCGCCTGCTGCGGAGTGTACGCGCGCCTCGACGTTGACTCCAGCGCGCTCGACGCCAGCCACAGCGCCGTAGGCGTCACCAATGTAGACGTCAACCCGCCCCTGCGCGCCGCGCTCGCCTCCCTCCGGGCGGGGGAGCCTATCCACCTGAACGTCGGCGACGACGGGCTGCTCACCACCACCCTTGACGGCTCCGTCATGGAAGAAAAAGTGCCGCTGCCCATCCGCTGGCTCAAGGGCTTTGCAGAAACGCAGATGCTCTCATCCCGCATGAGCCCGGTGCACAGCCTGGACGCTGCCGCCGCCCGAACCTTTATCCACTCCCTGCCGCGTAACTCCAGCACCAAGGCGGTCCTGTGGGCAACCCGTGCCGTGCGTTCCCTGCGGCTCGCTACCCGCGCCACCGCCGGATCCGTATGCGTGGCGGGCCCCGAGCGTCTGCGCGTGCTTGAGCCGCTCATCCGCCACATTCAGCGCCTGGACGCGTACAGCGAGCCCGTGAGCGCCGGTAACGCGCCCGTGCCCAGCGTATGGGTGGCGCACCTGCCAGGCGCACGCCTGAGCATCGGTCTGAGCCCCGAAAAGTCACGCGGATTCTCCGGTGAGGGATCCGTGCTGCAGGCGCTGTCTAACCCGAACACCGCCCAGAACGCTGACATGCTCAGCGTGCTGCTTTCCTTCGAGCCGCGCATTGACGTGCCCGTCATGTCTGCCCGTGCCGGCCTGGACGAGGCGGCAACCCGCGACGCGCTCGCCCTGCTGGCTTCCTCCGGTCAAGTTGGTTTTGACGCGCATGCCGGCGAGTATTTCCACCGCCCGCTGCCGGTGCATCCGGATGCGCTGACCGCCATGCACCCGCGCCTGGTCGGCGCGAAAAAGCTTGCCGACTCCGGCGCTATTGAGCGGGTCGGGGCGGGGGAGCACGGCACCGGTGAGTACAGTGTGCGTAGCGGCGCGAATACGTACACCGTGGTGCTGCCCGCCGACCCGTACGCCGTGGAGGGGTATCTCTGCTCCTGCCCCTGGTGGTTGAAGTACCGCGGTACGCGCGGCCCCTGCAAGCACGCGCTGGCGGTCAGCATTCTCTACCGCGAACACGCCGCTAGTTAGACACACCACGCACCGCACTAAAAGACGACGCCCCAAAAGCTCGCTTCAGCTTCCTTCCGAAAGACCATCATGAGCAAACGCCCCGAAACGCACACCTTCCCCGAAGGTGTCATCACCGAGCCGCTTCCCGGTGAAGTCATTTACCCGCTCCTCAGGCAGCAGAAAACCTGGAGCGACATCATGCACTTCAACCGCAACCTCGCCAACATCCTGGCGGTCGGCGGCACCCTCGAACAGATTTACCGCCGCTGGCAGTACTTCGACATCACCACCACCCCCTACGGCTCCCAGCTCGGTAAAAACACGCCCGGAACCGTCACCCAGGACCGCGTTAAAGCCTACGCAGAGTTCGGCTGGTTCACCGGAGGTGTTGCCATGCGCCTAGCTGAGCTCTACGGCGGGGCGCACCTCGAACATGACGAGGAATACTACACCGCCCTCATCAACTGCGACCGCGAGCTGATCCTCCCGCTGCTGCGCGAGGACGAACAGCTCCGCGAAGAACTCATCTGGGGCATGCTCGCCGTCGAAGGTAACCGGGACGTATCCCTCACCCAGCGCGACTCCTATAAGCCTGGACAGAAGGACAACAACCCCGGCTGGTCCTGCGCCCTCATCGAAGCCACCGAAACCGGGCTCATTAGCCGTGACCGCCTGATTGATGCACTCCTGAGCTCCCTCATGAGCGACTTCCCGGCGTACCGGGTCGGCTGGTTCTCACGCCTGGTCACCGGACTCAAACTCACCGCCGAAGAAATCGCGGCACGTCAGAGCGAATTTCTGACGCTGTTCTCCTCGCCCATCGGCCCGAGCGTAACCCTTGGTGTGCAGCATATTCACCGCCTCTGGACCAAAAACCCGCAGGCGCTGGATGCTACCGCCTTCGCCTACGCGGCACCCGCCGTATGCGCCGGAACCAAAGCAAACGCGCTCAAAATCCTGACCATGCTCCAGGCGCTGTACCGGGAGGGCACCCTCGATGCTGCCGCCTGCGAAGACGCTGTAGTCATGGCGCTCAGCCACACCCACGCGCAGGTTCAAGCCGCCGCCCTCAAACACCTCGAAGAATGGGTGCAGGCGGGCGCCGCAGACGATGCGAGCGCCGACGCTGTTGTGTTTGCCGAGCGTGCCCGCGAACTCTACCGCGACTACCGTTCCCAGCTCGATCCGCTGGTTGTGGCGCAGATTCAGGAAGAGGGCTCGCCGCTGCTTGAAGATGGGTACAGCCCGGAGAATAGCCGGGGGAGCGGCGAGGACAGCACCGCCCTCACTGAAGCTGCTGACATTGAGGCCGCCGCCGCGGAGGCGCTCGCCGCCTCCCGCGCCGTAATCCACCGGTACTGGGACACCCCCGTGCGCCCCGTTACCGCATCTGACGTGCAAGAACGCGCCCGTGCGCTCCTGCACCACCAGGTCGCGCCCTGCGCCACCCCCGACACTCTCAGCGAAGCAGACCAGCCCGAAACGCACGCCGGATGCGAGCTGGAACTGGAACTACTCACCGCCTACCTGCTCAGCGCCGACGGCACCGCGCAGAGTCCGAACCTGCTCGAACAGCTGGTTCCTATCTGCCTGAAAAAGCTGAACCACTGGGGTTTGGAATGGTTCGACATGCGCGCGCACTTGACGGTTCTTGCCGCCGTCGGGAAGCTGCGTGAGCGCCCGAAGGCATCGGAGATGACCCCGAAGGAAGACCCCGGTACGGTACCGAACCTGCACACCATGTACTCCCGCCACGCCGCGTTCTTCAGCACCGGATTCAAGGACGCCCTCGGCGTGCTGCAGAGCAGGCAGAGCTACACCCCGCTCGCCACCCCTGAACTGTTCGGCGGGTGGGTGCATCCGGACACCCTGGTGCGCCGGTACGCTAAGAACCTGGCTGATGGAACCACCGTCCTGCGCCATGATTTCACGGCGGCGCTACTGCGTGTGCGTGTGCCGGAGGTGCTGCCTCCATACGCTACCGACGAGCAGCGGCAGGACGCACAGAGCCGCCGTGCTGAGGCGCTGACCCTGCTTGAAAGTCTCGAAGAGCAATACGTGAAGAACGCTCAGGAGGACGCTCCGCGCTCTGCGCCTACACAGATTCGCGTGCTCCGCTCCGCCCTCGACGGCACCCTCGCCACCGGGCACATCAACCCTTACCTGGAATCCGTCACGGTATCGCAGAGGGAAACCAGCTGGGGCCTTCAGCTGAACGGGGTGCAGGACGGTGCCTCCACCCCCGAGCTGAACGCGTTTCGCGGCCTCGCCACCGCCCACCACGACGAAGAGGGACAGTACGCCCTGCTCTACCCCTCGCGGGCAGAACCGCTGGCGTACTACTGCGCCGGTAGCAACTGGTACATTTTGGACCACTCCGCCTTCGACCGCGAACTCTACCTGGCTTTGGCGGCGCACCCCGGCGTGTGGGGTCCCGCATGCGCCTTCGTGTTTGCCGCGGGCTTCTCGGAGCAGCGCGTCGAGATTCGTTCCCTCGCCGTGGAGATCATGCATCGCGTGCTGGATGACCAGCTCAGCCTCGAGGATGCCACCGCAGGGTTCGTGAACTTTGTGCCGCTGGCGATGCTGAACCGTTGGGCGCTTGCCCTCACCGACTTCGCCCAGCTGGATGCACGCCGAGCGGTGCGTTTCTTCGCGCGCCTCATCCCGCACCTGGATACCGGGGCGAACTCGCTCGGCAAGCTGCTGGGCGCTTTCAGCCAGGCGTTGGCGACCCTCGACCCCGCCACCCGCGCGGAGCTTGTAGACGAGCCGCTACGTGCCTGGTTGGGTTCGCTGACCGGTTCTTCGCAGAAGGCGCGGTACGCCCGGAATATCCTCAAGCAGGTGCAGGGCTAACCGCCAACCGTACCCGTTCAACTCCTCCGTTCAACTCTTCACAACCATTCACCATCAACTCCGAAAGCAGGTACCAATGACTGATACCGCCCAGCCGCACCCCAGCCAGCACGGCGCCAGTGAGCACAGCACTGGCGAACATAGCGCCGGCGAGCGCACCCTCGAAGAGCGCCGTGCCGCCCTCAAAGCCCTCATGGCGGCAGAATCAACTGACGTGCAGGAATACCACGCCGTCATCACCGGCACCACCGAGGAGGAACGCGCCTCCCTCGCCCGAACCCTCACCCCCAGGAGCGTCATCGGTAGCGACCATATTAACCGCACCCCGCTCGCCGCGTACGTTGCCGGGGCGCTCGTGCGCACCCCCGACGGCGACCCGTGGGAATATCACCGTTCCGCCGGTCGCGCCATGCGCACCCTGCTCTGGGAGGGGCGCCCGGATCAGCAGCTGATTGACGCGTTCCTGCTCGGCGCCACCGAACGCCCCGACGAGTGGATTCTGCGTTTCATTGAGGGCCTGTCGAACTCTTGGGCGCGCTCGAAGAAAATTTGGGAAACCTGCTACATGTTGCTTCGCGCCCGCAATCTGAGCTGCGATGCCCCCGAATACCTGGTCCTTTTCCTGCACGAGGCCCTGCCCTGCGTGAAGAAGGGCAGCGCGAGCAATCACGCCCAGCTCAAGACCTTCTTTACCCGTGACATGACCCTGCTCGACCAGGAATTCTGGGCGGTCTTCCGCACCGAGGGGGTGCTCTTCAAGGGCTACGGCAACTACATGGGTGAAAGCGCGGAACTGTGCCGCCTCATGGGCGAATACTTCGACATTCGCGACGAGATTCTGGACGCCCTGCTACGCGGCCTGACCAGCGATTTCAGCGCATTCAACTCGGCTGCGTTCCACTCCGTCTACACCGACCTGCAACCCACCGACGCAGAAAACCGGGCACGCCTCGGGCAGCTCATGGCTGTCCTCACCGCAGAGCCCAGCGCCTCCGTCGGATTCGCCCAGACCATGCTGCAGAACGCCCTCAAAGCCTGCGCACCCGCCGCCCTGCAGAAGACCCCCGACCTGCAGCCCCTAGAACAGGTCGACCTGGAACAGCTCATCGACGCACTCGGCGCGAACCTCTACCGCACCGAAAAGAAGATTCAGCGCGGCGCCCTGCGCCTGCTTAAGCTCATCGCCACCCAGTACGCCGGCGTGAGCAAAGCCAAGCGTAAGAAGGCGCAAACCGCCGAGCAGGTGGCGCTCGCCAACTACGTTGCTGACCGCATCCTCGAAGCCTACGATGTGCTACCCCTGGAGTTGCGCGGTGCCGCTGAAGCCTGCCTGCCCGAAGACCGTCTACCCCAGGCGGAAGAGGCGGAGGCGGCGGGCGCCTCCGTAGAGGTGCCGCCGGTGCTGTTGCCCGGTACCCCGCGCCATGAGCCGTTCACCCCCATTGCGGATTTGGACGAGTTCTGCACTCTGCTGACGGAGGAGTCGAACACCACCTCCGGTCGAATTACCGGGGACGAATCTCCCAGCACCCGAGGAGAGAACCTGGCTCGTCTTTACCACTTTGCGGCGACCGGCAAGCTGGCGCCGGCGGATCAGCAGCAGCTTCGTACCCTGCGCAAGATCGCCAGCGAATATTACTACAACAACGTTGCGTACATGCCTGTTCTCCGCGCAGTATTGAAAGCTAACGCCGAGGCCGCAGGATACGAGTCATGGGAGCTACCCGAGCTCACGCCGCTCCTGCAGTATTCCGACCGTAGTGAGATGGTTGCACGAGCTCGCCCGAGTAACGCGCTCCTGAGCAAGGAAGAGATGATACGTCTGACTATTCAGAATAAACACCATCTCTGGAATGCTGACTACAAGCCGTTGAAGGGTTACCGTGACCTCCACGAGATTTTCCGGGAACAGATGCGTGCCGTCGCCACCGGGGGAGAGTACCACACGGAAGGACGCACGGTGCGTCTGCTGAGCGCCCCACTACCCGCCCGTCAGCTTACCTATAGCGACTGGACGTACCGTATGGTCTCCAGCCTGGACATCCCCTGGAGTGGCTACAACCGCGGTCTCGATTTTGATCGAATTGAGGAATACCGGCAAGCCAGCCAGGAAGGTCGTCTTCGCGAGGCCGGCTTCGAAAACTTTAACGTTGAGGAGTTCGTGGAGTACCAGCCCATGTGGCAGGTTAAGGGCGATATCGCGGATACCGTGGATGAGGCACGCGAGGCGCTGAGCCACGCAACCGCTGGCATGAGTCCCGAGGAGGCCATCGCCTACGAAGCTCTTAACACCGCATTTATTCCCTTCGTATATCTGCTGAATCTCGACAGGGTTGACAGCTGGCTGGGTGACTTCCTCCCGGCGCTCACCGAGTGGGCGTCCTGGTTGCTTCAGAACAACCCGGACCTGCTCTCGGCATACTTCATGTTCGCTGGGAGGGCTGTACTCGACTATAAAAATGCGACTCCCGTATTGCCGCTTCTGCGCGCGCTGAGGGAGTCCACCGTGCAGGTAGGCGCCCCCTCCTGCGCCCTGCTCGGCTATGTGGCGAGCGCGAAGAACCCCGAGTACCGTCTGGCGGCGGCAGAGGCCATCGCGGCACTCTTTGAGGCCGGCCTGCTGGATGCGTCCACCTTCGCTGAGACCCTGAAGTGGGCTCTGGAGGACGGGATGGTCCTTCCGAACCGTCTGGTGGCGACCCTGCGTGAGGTGTCGGGTATCGGTGTTCTGGCGGGTTGGCGTGTGCTGCAGGTTCTGCGTCTGCTACTGCCGATGATTGGTGGGCTGACGAAGGGCGGCGACTATGTGCGCCTGGCGGTGGAGCTTGCCGAACTGTACGGCACGCCGGTTGAAATCCCCGCCGAGCTGGAGCCGAAAATGAAGGGCTCTACCGTGCTGGCGAAGAGCCTGCGTGCCCTGGCTGCGGTGACCCCGCGCGTGACGGAGGAGGCGCTTGCCGCCCGCGAAGCCGCGCTCGCCCTGCTGGGCGGGAACACCTCGGGTGGAGGCACCTCACCGGCTGGCGCTGAAGGGTAGTTCACGGCAGGGGAGTCATAGGGGAGCACCCCGTACTGCGCTCCTATGCGCGCAACCCCGTGTACCCAACCTCGTGCACGGACCCTCGTGCACCCAACCCCACTCACCGCCCCGTGACGAAACGGCTTGACCGCCGTCACGGGGCGGGAGTACTCTATAGGTAATGGCGGATCATGAAGAGTCCTACTTTCTGAAATATCTTTTTCTTATATTTGTCGGATTCTTCGCTTCCCGCCATTTTTCTTTTAAGCGCCGTTCCTACCGCGATGACGGGGCGCAGATGACTAGCGAGCCCCGCACGGAATGACGTAACGGTCGGCTGCTCCCCGCGAATATTTACCCCGCAGGTCACCGATGACCAAACCCAGCGACACCCCGCGCCCACGCCGCTACGATAAGAACATAGACACACCACCGACGGTGACAGTCGGGTGAGACCAACGGAAAGGACGACCCGTGACCACTCCCTACGACGCATCCCCCTACCTGCAGGAATCACCCTACCTCAACGAATCCGCCTACCTTCACGGCGAAGCGCCCGAGGGCCTCAGCCCCCTCGTGCGCCTCATCCTGATGCGCCGCTACGGCGTGTACGTCTTCACCGACCTGTACGGCCCCTCCTACCGCTCGAACTACTCGAGCATTAATGAGCGGCACCAGGCCGGCGTATTCGACACCGACCTGGGGCGAGTGTCCGCCCTGAGCAATTGCGGCCTGACCCTCAGCGAGGAATCCCTCGCCCAGGCGCTGAAGGTCAGCGCCAACGAATTTGCCCTGTTCTTGACCATCTGGTCCTACGAGTACGGGTACCGTCCCGGCCGCGTGTTCCGCCGCGACTTTGATCTGCGCGCCCTGGCGCTCCCCGAAGAGCAGCGCTACACCGAGCAGATCATGCACTACCTCTCCAACCCGTACTACAACCCGGACGGCACCGAGCGCATCGTTGGCGGCCTGCCCGAAAACTACGTGCCCTACGAGTGGCAGCAGCCGATGAGCCGCGCCAACTTCACGAGCATGGAACGCAACCGCCGACCCCTGCAGATGGTCAGCGGCGTGCAGAACGCCCTGATTATGGCGGGTGCCCTCTACCGGCAGCTACTCGGTCAGCAGCAGGCGTACAACCAGACCGACCAGCGCGACCTGGTGGCGCTGCGCCGTTTCCTCGCCCAGCATGACGCCCTGCCGGCAGCTCGACCGGAGAACACCAGCCGCGAAAACCGCGTGTTCATCGCCGCCTGCCTGCACCCCGAAGACGCTGAGCACCTGCGCACCATGAAGGAGGCGCTCGCCCTCGCCGCCGCATACTCGCGCCTGCGTTTCAACGGCACGGTGGGGGACCTGAGCCTGAGCATCGCGCCGCGCCTGAAGCTGCGCCGCAGCGAACGCACCCGCATCGCGCACCTGCTCAACCGGGTGCTGGAAGCTGACCCGGTCGGTGCCCGCTACGACAGCGCACCCGCCGCCGAAATGTACAAGCGCCTCGTCAAGGCGATTCACCCCGGCGACTACCCCTCGCTGACCGCGCTAAGCCGCTGGGCTGACGACCTGTACCGCGGCGAGGTGTACAGCTTCGAATCGATGGTGGACCGCGCATACGCCACCCGGGATGCGCAGAACGTGGCACGTCTGCTCTCCACGCGCCCGGGCGTGTTCGCGCGCCAGCTGGTGCGCGCCCTGACTGCGTTTGAGGTGCCGCGCTACGGCATCGATCCCGCCCCGAGCCCCGGCCAGCAGGTCATCTTTGACGCGTTTGCCGCCGTGGCGCCGCGTGTGTCCGCGCCCATCCTGGTGCAGATTCGCAACCTGGTGACCCTGCAGCGTAACGCGCTCGCGAACCCGCCGAAGGAACGCCCCGCCAACCCGGTGGCGGTGCAGGAGGACCGGGAGCTCGCTGACTATGCGCGCCGCAACCCGGAGGGCGTCGCGAGGGTTCAGAACCTCATGCAGAACGCGGGCATCCCGAACCCGCTGGGCTCGTTCTTTGGGGATAATTCCGGCCCAGAGAACCCGATGCGTTCTATCCCGGTCGGTTCCGAACCTGCCGCAAGCCAGCGCGAGGAGCGCCGCGCGGCTTCCGCTCAGAAGGCTGAGCCTGCCGCGCCGCGGCGCATGAACCTGTCCAAGACCGGTATCGCCACCATGATTCCGGCGCGCGAGTACAGCCCGACTGTGCTGGACCTGCTGGAGCGCCTGGTTGAGATTGGTCTGTCCGGTCGCCTTGCCGAGACCAGCATCTACCTGCCCGACGAGGTGGGGGACATGGTCATGCCGCTGAACACCCGCAGCGCCCGCCCCTCCCTGGACGGCATGGGCCGCTACAACACCTCCACGGTGCACCTGCCGCCCACCGGCGTGATTCGCCTCTTCTGCTTCTGGGATGAGGGCGTGGACATTGACCTGTCGCTGATGATATTCGACGCCGAAGGCAACTACATGGACAAGATCAGCTACTGGTCGCAGACCGTGAAGAACAGCCAGGGCGCCATTTACGCGCACCACTCCGGCGACATTACGGACGGTACCGGCGGCGCCTGGGAGTACATCGACATTGAGGCTCGCAAGGCGCTCAAGGCGGAGGTGTGCTACCTCGTGCCGGTGGTGCAGCTGTACTCCGGTTTCGGGGAGGCGCACACCCTGGCCGCGGTGAACGATCTGCAGGCGGGCTTCATGCTGGTGCCCGCCGTGGGCGTGGGTGAGGTGCACGAGGTGAGCCAGGTGCACACCAAGTTCACCTTGCGCGCTGAGAGCCGCGGCGTGCTGCCGTTTATCGTGAACCTGCAGAACCGCGACCCGTACGACATCCCGGAGGAGACCGACGCCATCGTGAAGGTGACGGATATTGGTCTTGCCCACGGCATTAACGTGTTGCAGTCCGGCGCGAACATTACCGCCGTGCGTGAGCACTTCGACTGGGCGCAGCCCATGACGGTGCGCGAGTACCTGCGCTTGACTGGCGCGAAGCTCGCCCCGAGCCCCGAGGAGGCGCAGGAGGTGCTGGAGGCGACGGTTCCGTCGCTGGCGGCACTTTACGTGGGCTTCGAGTCGGATGAATCTTCGGAAGAGCAAGAGCCGCAGAATCATGCCGCCTCTGAGCAGTAAGCGGGCGTAGAAAAGGGTGGAGCCCCGGATAGC
>ERZ1674154.101-NODE-101-length-14371-cov-9.398505_pt1 | contig 14371 bp, 8 predicted proteins | sample MGYA00581306_ERZ1674154 | MGnify/ENA primary metagenome ERZ1674154 (study PRJEB41354, sample SAMEA4873325) | human saliva metagenome | biome: human-associated habitat [ENVO:00009003]; feature: mouth environment [ENVO:08000002]; material: saliva material...
GCTCGCGGCAACGCGATGAGCCACGCGATCGGCCTGGGCCAGATGAACCTGCACGGGTACCTGGCGCGCGAGCACGTGCACTACGGGTCCGAGGAGGCGCTGGACTTCACGAACATGTACTTCATGACGGTCCTGTTCGAGGCCATCAAGGCCTCGTGCACAATCGCGCGCGAGCGCGGTGAGCGCTTCGAGGGCTTCGAGGACTCCGCGTACGCGTCGGGCGAGTTCTTCCGCAAGTACATTGACGAGGAGTGGGCACCCGCCACGGACAAGTGCCGCGAGCTGCTCGCCGCCTCGTCCATCAAGGTCCCGACCCAGGCGGACTGGGAGGCCCTGGCTGCCGACGTCGCCACGTACGGCATGTACAACCAGAACCTACAGGCGGTTCCGCCGACGGGTTCTATCTCGTACATCAACAACTCGACGTCGTCGATCCACCCGATCGTGTCCCGCGTGGAGATCCGCAAGGAAGGCAAGATCGGCCGCGTCTACTACCCGGCACCGTACATGACGAACGAGAACCTGGAGTACTACCGGGACGCGTACGAGATCGGCCCGGAGAAGATCATCGACACCTACGCGGTGGCCACCCAGCACGTGGATCAGGGCCTGTCGCTCACGTTGTTCTACCCGGACACGGTGACGACGCGTGACCTGAACAAGTCCTACATTTACGCGTGGAGGAAGGGCATCAAGACTCTGTACTACATGCGCCTGCGCCAGATGGCCCTGGAGGGCACGGCGGTTGAGGGCTGCGTGTCCTGCATGCTGTGATGCTTCGTTGAGTGGCGCGGGGGTCGGGAAACCGGTCCCCGCGCCGTTTTCTGCGCGCGGACGAGGCGGGGGCGGGGCTTCGTGGGCGCGGCAAGCTGGGTGCGCTGTGGGTGTGGGACGAGGCCGGGTAGCGTGCGTGGGACGAGGCCGGGGCAGGGCCGCGCGTGAGGGCTGAGCCAGCCCAGGCCTCGCCGCTGAGCATCTGGCGCGTTAGGATCGGTCGAGCATCTGCCGGACAACGATTGTGGAGTGACGCATGAGTGATCCCATCAACCCCTACCCGCAGCAGGCACCTTACGGCCAGGGGGATACAGGCTACGGGCCGGGCTACGGTCCGCAGGGTTTCCCCGGCTACCAGGCTTCGCCTTTCGCGGTGCAGCGCGTCCAGTCGAACGCGTCGACGGTCCGCACCTTGTCCTTCCTGAGTTTTCTGTTCGGCGGCCTCATGCTGTCGGGCGCGATGTGGATCTGGTCCGACAAGCTGATCGAGGAAGCCCGACTCGCGGGCGTGCCGATGCCCCTGATGAACGAACTCGCGAGCGCCCGATCAGCCGCCAAGATGTGCTCGATCATTCATCTTGTAGTCCTCGGCGTTGCCCTGGTGGTCCTCATCGTCATCGTGGCGGTGTGGGGATTCTTGTTGGCGTCGATCTCGAGCTGATGAGCGTTGCGCCACGCGGCTCCCGAGGTCTGTCCCCGGAACAAGAGTAGCAGCGGGGGCGGAGCGATCAGTGATTCCCGGTGGGTATCTGGGTCCACCCACAGTGCCGACAGCGGTCTGCGATACCATGAGCCGTAGATTCATGAGAGACAGTCACTGGGAGTAATGGATGAGCGATCCCGAGAATATCTTTGCGCAGCAGGTGTCCGACGACTACATGGCCCTCGAACGGCAAGGGAAGAGCGACCAGCAGGGTCCCTATAGCCAGCAGGAAGCGTATGGTCAGGCGGGATACGGTCAGCAGGTCGCGTATGGTCAGCAGGGTCCTTACGGTCAGGCAGGATACGGCCAGCAGGTCGCGTATGCTCAGGCGGGATACGGTGAGCAGGGCCCCTACGGCCAGGCGGGCTACGGCCAGCAGGTCGCGTATACTCAGCAGGGTCCCTACGGCCAGCAGGGTCCCTACGGGCAGGCGGGATACGGCCAGCCCGTGTATGGTCAGCCCCTGTATGCGTCGCCAGCCAACTACGAGTACGAATCGATTCGCTCCAGCGCAATGATCGTCATGTGCATGGCCGGCATGAGCTTCTTCATGGCCCCGATTATTCTGTCTGTTCCCGCCTGGGTGTGGGGGCACTCGCTTGTCTCAAAGGCACGGTCGATTGGGGCCCCACAGGACGTTGTGGACCGTGCGCGCGCGGGCTGGCTCGCCGCGATGATCATTTCGATCCTGCAAATTAGCGGCTTCGTCTTGTTCATTGTGATCTTTTGGATGGCCCTTGCGTCGCAATCATGACCTCGTGCGGGCGGGTCCAGGAATGTTCCTGGACCCGCCCGTTTTGTTCCTCAGGTGTCTGCGATAGGATGCAGCAGCGATCTGAAGGCAACCACATCTGGAGCAGCGCATGAGTAACATCAACAACGTCTTCGCGCGCCAGCCCGGAGCCGCGCAGACACCCACTTCGGCGCACGCCTGGGATCACACGGCTGTTCCAGTACAGACCCCGGGGAAACACCCGTTCTCGCGGCCCCCACATCTCCCGGCACATGCCTCACGCCACGGATGCCCGGTCACCTACGGCCAGATACTGGTGGAACAAGTCAGGGCCTCCTACAATGCCCGGGTCCGAACCTCCTCCATCATCCTGATCACCATCTCGCTGCTGAGCATCTTTTTCTGCTTCATCATCCTGTCCGGTGCATGCCTGCCAGCCGCGCGAGCGCAGGTACGCGCCGCAGTCGACTACCGCGTCCCCGAGCCCGCCATCAAGCTCGCCCGGACCACCTTCTATGTTGTGCTCGCGTGCTTCGTCGTCGACCTGGCTGCCCTCATCGCCTTCATTGTCTGGCTGTTCGGCTGACCGCGCACCCCAACCCCGGCCTCGTCCCCGAGGAACCCGTACCCCGGCCTCGTCCCCGAGGAACCCGCACCCCGGCCTCGTCCCCGAGGAACCCGCACCCCGGCCTCGTCCCCGAACCTCACGACCCGGCCACCGCGCGCGAACCCCGACGCGCGGGACTGCGCCTGTAGACTTGACGTATGACTCCCCGATACGAAGCCCCCGCGCGCTCGATTTCCGGAACCGACGCTGACCTGCTCGATCAGCTCCGATACGCGGACGGGAGACCCTACGGGTTCTACAAGAACGCCCTCGGTGCCTGGGATTACGGCGACTTCACCCTCGCCATAGACCACGTGCAGGCCGACCCCTACGCCCCGCCCTCATCCCTGCGCGCCTGGACCCGACCCGAGGCCATGGGCCTGCCCGAGGCCGCCCTGGCCTCGCCCGACGCACGCCTCGCAGCCGGGGACTTCATCGCCCGCGCCTTCGACGAGGCTATCCGTGCCCGCGGCGCGCGCGACGTGTCCATCGCCCGTGCCGGTGCCCTCATCCTCCAACGCTCCTACGCGACCGTCCTGCCCGACCGAGTCGAAGTACGATTCCAGGTCAAACTCCCCGCGCGCGGACGCACCATCCTCGGTAAGAGCGCCGCACGCCTCTTCGACGTGGACGTGCCCAACATCATCATGGACTGCTTCGACTTCGTCTCCGAAGACCCGGCCACCACCCGCAAGCGCTCCCGCCTCCTCGGCCACGTCGCCGCCTACGAAGACTACCGCGCCCTCCAGGGCATCCTCGAAGACCGCGGCTGGGTATCCTTCGTCGCCGACGAGGCCATGCTCGCGCGACGCTCCGGAGTGTCCGAAGCACCCCTGGCCGGGGACGGCGTCGTCGCCTTCGCCGCCCCCGAATCCCTGCGCGCCACCGTCACCCTGCCGCACGCCGGCGAGGTTTCCGGCATGGCAATCCCCCCAGGCCTCACCCTCATCGTGGGCGGCGGCTACCACGGCAAATCCACGCTCCTCGAAGCCATCGCCCAAGGCGTGTACGCGCACGTGCCCGGCGACGGCCGCGAACTCGTCGCCACCGACCCCACCGCCACGAAGGTGCGCGCCGCCGACGGCCGAGCCGTCACCGGCGTCGACATCTCACCCTTCATCACCCACCTGCCCGGCGGCGCCGACACCACGTCCTTCTCCACCGAAAACGCATCCGGATCCACCTCACAGGCCGCCTCCATCATCGAATCCCTCGAGCTGGGCGCACGCACACTCCTCATCGACGAAGACACCTCCGCCACCAACCTCCTCATCCGCGACACCCGCATGCGCGACCTCGTCGCCGCCGACAAAGAACCCATCACGCCCCTCGTCGACCGCATCACCTCCCTCACCGAGGCCGGGATCTCCCTCATCATGGTCGTTGGCGGCTCCGGAGCGTTCCTCGACGCCGCCGACCGGGTCCTCATGATGGACAACTACCACTGCCTCGACGTCACCTCCCGCGCGCGCACAGTCGTGGCCAACCTGCCGCGCCCCCGCACCGACGCCCCCACCAGCTGGGAGGCAGCCCCCCGCGTACCCGCCGCGAAAGCCCGCGTGGACCGCCCGCGCACCAAAGCCTCGGGCACGTCCGTGCTGACCATCGACCGATCAACCATCGACATCTCCGACGTCGCCGCCGTCGTCGACCCCGGGCAGGCCGAGGCCATCGCCTGGTGCGTGCGCGGCGTCCTCGAGGAGATGGCCGGCAAGCAGTCCATGCCTGAGCTCATGGCCAAGCTCGGACGACGCCTCGCCTCCGAAGGCCTGGACGCCGTCTGCAAGTTCGGCGCCCGCTCCTACCCGGCGTTCCTGGCGCGCCCACGCCTCATCGACGTGGGTGCGGCCATCAACCGCTACCGAGGCCTGGCCCTGCGCGAGCCGCGCGGCGAGGTTGTTGCGGGCGAGTCGTAGTCGCTTGTGGTGCCGCTGGTGTTCCGGGCGCCGGAGGGCCCGGCCGCCCGCGAGGCTAGGGCCTCACTGCGTTCGGCGCCGCGCCTCGAAGCCCGCCCTGGCCCTCCGGACCCTCCGGCGCCCTCCACACCGGCGGCGCTGTATCGCTGTGCGTGGCCGGGCGCGTCGGCTCGTTGTCCGGCCAGGCCCTGCCGCCGCCCACGGGCACCGCAGCCTGGCCCTCCGTGCCCTCCGGTGCCCTCCACACCGGCGGCGCCTGGTGTGCGGTGTTACTGGTGGTGCCGCTAATGTTCCGGGCGCCTTCGGGTCCGGCTGCCCGTGCCCTCCGGTCCCTCCGGTGCCCTCCATGCCGGTGGGGCAGGTTGTTGACGTGTGGTTCGGTGCGTCGTCTCGTTGTCTGGCCAGGCCCTGCCGCCGCCCACAGGAAGCGCAGCTAGGCCCCGCTGGTGTTCCGGGCGCCGGAGGGTCCGGCCGCCCGCGAGGCTGGGCGACCTCACTTCGTTCGGCGCCGCGCCTCGAAGCCCGGCCAGGCCCTCCGGTCCCTCCGGCGCCCTCCACACCTGTGGGGTTGTGGTGAATGATGCGGATCGGTGCGTCGTTTCCGATGTCCGGCCAGGCTCCGCCGCCCACGGGCACCGCAGCTAGGCCCCGCTGGTATTCCAGGTGCCGTCGGGTCCGGCCGCCTGTGCCCTCCGGTCCCTCCGGCGCCCTCCACACCGGCGGCGCTGTATCGCTGTGCGTGGCCGGGCGCGTCGGCTCGTTGTTCGGCCAGGCTCCGCCGCCCACGGACACTGCGGCAATCCCCTAGACCTTGCTGCTGTCTCCATATTGGCGGTGTTGGGGATTGATGCGCCCAAAGTGCAGACCACTTCGGTGAAATTGAGTGAATTTGGGGTGTTTTGGGCGAGGTGGTCTGCGATTTGGGCACACTGTGGTCGAGACTGCGACGAACGGGGCAACGGTGGACACCTGCGGGGACCTCTTCAAGTCGGGGGAGAACGGACGATGTGCAGATGTGGGTCGGATCCCGTCCCCGGTTACGTTCGGTAACCTCGCCCGAAGCCCCGAAGCCCCGAAGCCCCGAAGCCAGTATGAGACGTACCCTTGCGCGACTCGAACTAGCTGCGTTCGAGCAGCGCCCGGATCTGCGCGAGGACTTCCTCGGGGTGGGCCAATGCCTCCCAACGGAAACGGCGGATCCGCCAGCCCTGCGCTTCGAGCAGTCGCTGACGGCGCTCCTCGGCCTCGATGGAGCGGTGGACGGAGTCAATGTCGGAGCCGTACTTGCCTCGACCGTCGAATTCGATGCCGATCCGGTGCTCCGGAATGGCTACGTCGATGAAGTACCACTTGTTCGAGGCTAACACTGGGTATTGAGTTTCCAAACCCTGCAGGCCGCTTTGCGCCAGCAGGTAGAGCAGGCGCGATTCCCCAGCACTGTCGCACCCCGCGTCCGCGTGAGCGAGCACCCAGCGCGCGGAAGTCACATGCTTCGTCCCCTGACCCGAGGGAGCGATCATGTGCAGCAGTCGCATGCGGTTGTGCTCCTCGCGTTGCCGAGAATCGTCCCGGTAGAAGCGCCTGTATCGCGCCAGTTCGTGCAAGCCCGCGCATGCGACGACAAATGCCTCCTCCCGGTCGAGTGCTAGCGCGCAGTCAATGATCGTATCCTCGAGCGTCGCGCCCATGATGTCCCCGTCGTAGCGATTCATCGCCGGTGATCGTCCTCCTCGCGGCCGGTGTGGGCGCACCGTGACCGCCGGGATATGGAGTGGACCCGAGTGGATCTCCGGAAGTGGGATCGGGCGCGGGTGCTGGTCGGAAACCGTGGTGACGTGGAGTGGGTGCTGGTGCAGAAGTGGCAGGCCCCGGAGCCATGCGGCGGTTGGTCCGGACACGATGAGGTGGGGATGCTTGTGCTGCAGGGCGAGCAGCCGTGCAAGTGCGACGATGACGGGTGGCTCGGAATGCGCGGTGATAGTCGCGGCGTCGAGGTAGTAGCCGGGAGCGATCCTCACCAGCTCGCCCAGCTGAGCACGCCGAGCGAGTCGACGGCGCTCAGCGTTGTTTGCACCTGTGGTGGAGTGTGCGTGCGCCGCAATGGTGTAGATCGTATGCGCATCCATTGTGTCTCCTTCGATGTGCTTCCAATTGTACGGTGTGCGCCCAAAGTGCAGACCACTTCGGTGAAATTGAGCGAATATGGGGTGTTTTGGGCGAGGTGGTCTGCGTTTTGAGCGCATGAGTGGTGCGGATGCGAGGCCGGGGCATCTGGTGGGGGCCGGGCAGCGTGGCGTATCCGTGGGTTGCGTGCAGTTTGGCGAATGCGGGCAGATCGGACGCTGTGGGGGGGACGAGGCCGGGGTGCCTGTTAGGTATAAAGGGTGTGGTTGGTCGTGGGGTAGGGGTGGATGTGGCAGGGCGTTGGTTTCGCCCCGTCCCTGAGTCCCCTGATCCTGGCATGGTTTCCCGCACATGTCGCATGTGATGTCCATATAAACCTTGCAAACGCTGAGGTAGGATCGTTGGAATCGCAATGTTTGTGGAGGTTAATGAAAACTGGCCGAGGGAAGCTACGTGCGACTTTTCTGGGGGAGTGCCGTATGTGTAGACCGATCCTGAGCCTGAATCTCGTTCCTTCACGCTGAACGGCACTCGAATAACGCGGGACTCACACCGTGCCTGGAGGACACGTCGGCTCCGGAACCCGGAATGCCCCGAAGACACCCCGGGTGGTCTCGGGGATCAATCAGGGGAAACCTCCGTAGCGAAGACACAAGCTGACCATGCAGTATGTATACATGAACACGAACACGACAATCGCACAGGCCACCGCGGCCACCCAAGAGGCCCCGGCCTCGTCCATCGTCCGACTCCAGGGCGTCTCCAAGATCTACGGAAACGGCGACGCGCAGGTGCGCGCCCTTGACGACGTGAGCGTCGGCTTCGGTGCCGGCGAATTCACCGCCATCATGGGCCCCTCCGGCTCCGGCAAGTCCACGATGATGCACATCCTCGCCGGCCTCGACGCCCCCACCTCCGGGCACGTCTTCGTCGAAGACACCGACATCACCGCCCTGAAAGACACCGCTCTGACCAAGCTGCGCCGCGACCGCATCGGCTTCGTGTTCCAGTCCTTCAACCTGGTGCCCACACTGGACGCACGATCCAACATCCTCCTGCCCATGCGCCTCGCAGGAAAGACCCCCGATAAGGACTGGTTCGACCTGATCGTCAACTCCCTGGGCATCGCAGATCGCCTGAATCACCGCCCCTCCGAAATGTCTGGCGGCCAACAGCAGCGCGTCGCGGTCGCCCGAGCGCTCATGAGTCGTCCCGCCGTCATCGTCGCGGACGAACCCACCGGCAACCTCGACTCGCACTCCACCACAGAGGTCATGGACCTGCTGCGCCGCGCCGTCGACGAACTCGGTCAGAGCGTCATCATGGTCACCCACGACACCGGCACCGCCGCCTATGCGGACCGCGTCCTCGTGTGCCGCGACGGTCGCATCGTCTCCGATCTGCGCGACGTCACCGCCGATACTCTGACCGCGGCGCTGCGCTGAACGCGTCCCCACACTGTTCCCAAGGCTCACCTCATGTCTGCAACAAACTCACTTCTGAGCGCCAACCTGCGCTCCCACGGCCGCCGTTACATCTCGACGGGCTTGGCCGTCGCTATTTCCACAGCCTTCATCGTCATCACCCTTATCGTCATGGCGGCGATGACGTCGAGCCTGACCTCCGGCGTCTACAGCCAGTATCAAGGCGGCACGATCGTCGTCTCCCAAGACAACGACGCGCCCGAGGGTGCCATCGAGAGCGCCGAAAAAGCCCTGAAGGACACCAACGGCGTCACTGCCATCAAGCACATGGCCCAGTGGCCCGTCGTTGCCCAGACCGACACGACGCGCGGGGGCCTCTACGTCTCGCCGCTGGCCCCCAAACCCTTCGCCGAGCCGGTTCTGAGCGCCGGAACGGCCCCGACCGCCGACGACCAGATCATCATCCCGGAGTCCACGGCCTCGTCCCTCTCGCTGAAGGTCGGCGACACTCTGAAAGTGCGCTCTGGATTCACCGAGGGCGACTACCGCACCCTCACCATTGTCGGCACCACGCGCTCGAACACGATCAGCATGGGCATTCCCGCCAGCTACGTGACCGACGGCGGTTTCTCCGCGATCTTTGGGAGCACCGCGTCTGGGAAGTTCATTGTCGCGACCAGTGGAGCGAATACGGACAGCAACGAAAACCCTCCGGAGGCCACCCAGGACGAGTGGGTGGCGAAGGCGAACTCCGCGCTCAGCGACATTTCGGGCGTGAGCGTGACCAGCGTGCGCGAGGCGATTACGAAGGACTTGGATCAGGCACGCCTGGGGGCATCGGTGACGACGGGGATCATGCTGATCTTCCCGGCGATCGCGGCGCTCGTGGCCTCTATCGTCGTCTCCTCGACCTTCCGCGTCGTGCTCACGCAGCGCACCCGCGAGCTGGCGTTGCTGCGCACGCTCGGGGCGACCAGGCGTCAGGTCCGCTCGCTCGTGACCCGCGAGGCCTTCGCGATCGGAGCGATCTCGTCGGCGATTGGCGTCGTGGTCGGCTGGATGATTGGCGCGCTCGCGGTGGTGGAAAGCGGCTTGGGCACTAGCATCGCCGAGGTCTTGGTCGGGGTCTCCGTCTGGCAGCTTGCCCTCACGTGGCTGGGTGCGACCCTGTTCACGACTCTGGTCGGTGTCTTCCCGGCGCGCGCGGCCTCCCGCGTCGCCCCTATCGCGGCCCTCGCGCCCGTGAACGAGGTCGGGGCTGGGTCCCGGAAGAAGCACACCCTGCGCTTCATCCTCGGAGTCCTTGTCGCTGCGTCGGGTAGCGCGCTCGTTGCGTACGCGTGGCGCTTGGATAGTGCCAGCCAGAAGTTCATGTTGTCCTTCGGCGGGGCGCTCGTGGCCCTTCTCGGTGCGGTGGTTGCGGTCTCCGTCCTGCTGCCCGCTCTTACTCGGGCGTTTGGCGTGGTCTTCCCTGGCATGCTGTCCGCCATGGCCCGTGAGAACACGATGCGCAACCCCGGTCGCACCTCCGCGACTGGCTCGGCGATCCTCATCGGTGTGACCCTCGTTGTCACCATCATGGTGGGTGCGGCCTCCGTGCGCACTACCCTGACGAATGCCGTGAATGACGCCCGTCCCTTCGATCTCATTGCTGTGTCCACGACCGGGGAACTCACTGACGACCAGCAGGCCGCCATCGCGGCCACCGACGGTGTCGCCGCCACCGTTGCCCAGTACGCCGCCCCCGGTGTCCTGACCCTGACGCCAAGCGCCTCCGCTTCCGAACCCGCAGAGGGGAGCGGCGCGGTGGAGCCTGGCATGACGTTGCCCGTCATGATCACCGGTGAACCCAACTACACGGGCGTCACTCACTCGACCGTCACTCAGATGGGCGACGACGAGGTGCGCGTCGGCGACAAAGCCCTGGCCGGGCAGATGCTGCACCTGTGCGCTGACACGTGCACGGACCTGAGCGCTGCGTACGACAAGGACCTCAGCGACGGGGACACCCGGGTCTCCGAGAAGACCTTGCGTTCCATCGTGACCTCACCCGAGCGTCAGGCGATCATTATTAAGCTGGCCGATGGGGCCGACGTCGAGGCCGTCCAGAGCACGCTGCTCAAGGACTCGCAGCTCAGCGTCAACGGCTCCGCCCTGGAGCGCCAGATGTACACGAAGGTCATTGACCAGATGATGATGGTCCTCGTCGGGCTGCTCGGCGTGTCCGTCGTCGTGTCCCTGGTCGGCGTCGCCAACACCCTGTCCCTGTCGGTGGCCGAACGTACCCGCGAGAACGGTCTGCTGCGCGCGCTGGGTCTGACGCGACGCCAGATGAAGAGCCTCCTCGCCCTCGAGGCGCTGTTCCTGTCCCTGACCGGCGCGTTGATCGGTGTTGGCCTGGGCATCGCCTTCGGGTGGGTCGGTGTCATGAGCCTGCCCATCGAGGGAGCAACGGCTGTGATGAGCGTGCCGTGGCTGCAGCTGGTCGGCGTGTGCGCCGTCGCGATTGTCTCCGCTCTGGTCGCCTCGTGGCTGCCGGGCCGTCGGGCCGCGAAGGTCAGTCCCTCCGAGGCGCTGGCGACCGAGTGAGTGCCGGTTGAATGGCGGGCGGGGCGCTGTGGGTATGATCCACAGCGCCCCGCCCGCGTCAGCGTGCGCTTCGCGTCAGCGTGCGATCCTCCTGCGGGCCGCGCGGGTCGCCAGCGATGAGGCGATCAGGGCCGCCGAGGCAGCCAGGTACGGGTACAGTCCCGGCCCACCCGAAAGAGGCAGGGTCGGGGCCTCCCTGTCGGCGACCATGATCGTGGCCGTGAACTTGCCGTCGATGATCATGCCCTGCACGTCCAACGTCAGGTCGTTGTAGCCGGAGTTGTAGACCTGGACGGAGGCCTTCGTCCACTTGTTCTGGTCGAAGATCTCCGTGTCGGGCATGACGTTCGTGCCCGTGCCGTCGGCCAGCTGCGCGCTCAGGGTGAAGCCGATTGGCTGGGGTAGGAGCAGGTGGCCGTCGGGGGCCTTCGTTTCGACCAGCCAGTACTTCTTATCCGTCGCCAGCGTCGTCACCTTCCAGTAGTACGGGAAGTCGCCGCTGTTGGACGCATCCAGCGTCAGGACCGGGGTGGCCGACCCGTTGACGCGCGGGTCCACGTCGTAGATCGCGAACTCGGAGCCAGCCAGTGGGTAGTAGGAGTAGCCCTGCGCGTCTATGTACTCGTTGGCGATTTCGGGCCACTGGAGGTTCGTGAACTGGCGACCGGCCTTCGCGATGATGACCGTGCGCACGCGGACCGGGCCGCACACCTTGTTGTTATCTGAGCCGTCCGAATCTCGATCCGACGCGGCGATCACCTCGCTGTAGATGCCGTACCCCGAGCGCGGAGCCCCCAGGTAGCGGCACGAGAAGCGTGACTCGTCGACGGTCGGTGCCTCCGAGCGCGTCACGTTCATGCGTACCCAGTACTCGCGCGACGAGTTCGCGGGCAGCGGGTCGCCGCCGGTGATCTGGTAGCGCCCGCCCGCGCCGCTCAGCTCGGTCGCGGCGTCCAGGCCGTCCTGCGTGGCGGCTACGCGCACCGAGTTGATCGTCAGACCCGAGGGGAAGCCCGGCGCGACCTGCAAGGCCCCCGTGTCCGAGTCCAGCGATCCGCTGTTCGTGGCCGTCACCTTGTAATCCACGTCGAAGGTCACGGACCCGTTCTCGCCGCCGTTTGCCACGAGTTCCTGCTTGACGCTCACGTCCGCGCTCTTCGCGTGGTTCGTGAACGTGCAGTCAATCGTCTGCGCGGCCGCGCTTGCGACTGCTCCGACGCCCGCGAAATTCACGCTCTTCGTATCGGTATCCACGGTCGCTGCCACGGCCTCGCCCGCGCCATTCACGCACGAGATCGACTCAAGCGTCCACTCGTCGTCCGGCGCGTCCGGGCTGGTCACGCCGCTTTCCGTGATCGTGAAGTCCGAGTGCCCCACCAGGAACGCCTGGTACGAGGCCATGGACCCCTTCTTGTCTGCGCCGACCCCGGTGGGGGTGATGGTCTGGTTGAAGGAGCCGTCCTGGACCCAGCCGGACACCGCCGTTCCGTCCGGTGTCGTCGACGAGGCCGTGGCACCGGCCGGCGCGTCAATCGCGTCGCGGGTGGCCGTGGAGGTGAAGGTTGCCGACGGCTGGGTCGCGTACGTGCGGCCCCCGTCCGTGGTGATGACCTTGTGGATGCGCACGTAGCGCTCTTGCGTGATCGAGGCGTACAGGCACGCGAAGCTCATGTTGAGTTCCGGCGTGCTCATGGACGTGACGGGCTGCGCGCCCTCCGGGGGAGCTGAGGGGCACGAGGCGCTGCGGCCGTTGTCCGTGAAGCCCCAGATCGTCATGCGGTAGCGGATCCCGTCCTTCTCCCACACCGTGTCGGGCAGCGTGGAGGTGGAGATGGAGACCGTGTCGTTCGAGGCCGGGGTGCGCAGGGAGATATCGACGGCGTCCGGCCAGTCGTTCTCCGCGCGCTGCGCGGCTGCCCAGCCCGCGGTCTGGTTGATGTGGCCCTTCTGTCCCTTGTTGTACAGGTCGTGCGTGCCGTTGCCCGCGCCGACGTGCTGGGCGCACACGGTCTTACCTGTCAGCCACTGGTCGGTATTGCGGCCCTCCGGGTTGTAGAGGCGTGCCGGACCCGTGAACTTACCCCTGATCTTGCGGCGGCTACCGTTCGCGGCCACCGATCCGTCAGGGTTCGTGTCGCACATCGAGTTGGCGACGATGGTGTAGGCACCGCCAGCGCGCGGCACGACCGTGGTCTCCGTGTCGTCCTGGGACTCCTCGATGTCCCACGGGATCGCCCCCTGCATGGCGAAACCGTCACCCTGGATGCGCAGGTTCAGGTCCCCGTGGAAATACCGCTGCGGGCCAATATCGGTCAGCGTTTTCTGGTTCTTGCCCGTGCCTCGTTCCAAGTTGTTGAAAATCGGCAGGTTGTTGTTGCGTAGCGTGCCCAGCAGGAATGGCTTGCCGGCCGCGACTGTGCCCGGCGAGGCCGGCTGGAAGCCCATCGCCGTCTGCTTCCACGGCGCGATCTTGCCTTGAAGCGTCGTCTCGTTGTTGTAGAAGATGACGCCGTTCTCCTCCGGGTTTTCGCCCCACGGCAGTGAGCGCGTCGTGTAGCTCCAGTAGCCCTGCGACGCCAGGGAGGATTCTAGCCACTGGGCGCGCTTCCAGCCCGTCCCGTCCTGCAGCGAGCCGCCTGGCCACGGCCCCCACTGGTCCAGGGGCTTGACCCAGCCGTCGCGCGACCACATGTTCGGCTTGTAGGTCTCCATGTAGGCGTATCGGTCCACCTGGTTACGCGTGTCTTCGACTGTGCCGTAGTAGACGAGGCGGCGGAAGTTGTAGTCCCACACGCCCGGCTCATCGCTGGGATCGATGAACGGGTACGTGCGCTCCGTCGGCGAATTATTGACGACCGAATCCGTGAAAATCGAGGCCACGTTCGTGATCGTGAAGGTCGCTGCGCCCTCGGGTTCCTGGGCAGCCTGCGCGGGCTGCGCGGTGGGGGTTGCGACCGCGAGGCCTCCTACCGTCAGGGCCGCCGCGCACGTTCCGGCCATGGCGCGCAGGAATCGCGGTGCGCGGTGGTGTACGTGGGTGCCGGCGTCGTTCCCTGCCGGGGTGCCCGCCGTGGGGGCGCTGCCCCGCGAGGCGTTTCGGTCGTGTGCGTTTGTCAGTCCCATGCCTACTCCGTCGCGGCGGGTCGTTGTGCCCGCTGGTTGTCGCCAAACTAACTGATGACAATGCTATCTGTGCCGGCGGGCACCTGCAAACATTTGTCACAGCAGGGTGGTTTTCGGAGTAATCGGATAGTCAGAATCTGCAGCAAATCGACGTTTATTAGGCTATTTCTGCGTATTTATGGGGCATGCTGCTTATTTGACATGTAGAGCGCATGATGCCTCGGCGGGGGAGTGTTGGCGACTTGTCAGTGGTGCTTGTGCCCCGATCCCGGCCGAGCCCGGCTAGCACTCGACGACGTTGACGGCCAGGCCGCCCTCCGAGGTCTCCTTGTACTTCGAGAGCATGTCGTTGCCGGTCTGGCGCATCGTCTCGATGAC
>ERZ1674154.115-NODE-115-length-13665-cov-9.408597_pt1 | contig 13665 bp, 8 predicted proteins | sample MGYA00581306_ERZ1674154 | MGnify/ENA primary metagenome ERZ1674154 (study PRJEB41354, sample SAMEA4873325) | human saliva metagenome | biome: human-associated habitat [ENVO:00009003]; feature: mouth environment [ENVO:08000002]; material: saliva material...
GTTGCTTCAAATTAAGATAAAATTAGAAGTAATTTGAAGTTCGTGTGAATGGAGTAGCCATGAAGACTCCTATCCCTCCGCCTTATCGGCTTGGTGAGCTGCGTGAACGAGTCATTACCAATCTGATGGCTATGGATGATGACCGTCGTCTCCCTGTTATTGCTGTGCTCGCTGGTGGAACTTCAGGGTGAGCTTGCCATGGAGGCAGCGTGAGACGGATCGGGTGAAACTTCTCTTGAGGTTCACCGATCTCAATAATCGACAGATCGGGGTCATTGAGGAAGCGTTAAAGGACTCTGCTATCACCGTGACAGCTGCATCACATGCGGACGAGTACAGGGTGACGCCGCAGACGGCGCATGCCGATCTGCGCGGTCTTGAGGATGGTGGATACCTGATGCGTACCAAGCGCGGTTGCAGCTTCGAGTGGTACCCGGTCACAGATCTCCAACGCCGGGTTCGGGGTGTCGAGGCATAGAGATGAGCTTAATTGCTTTGTGCGCGTGAGATGAATAGGATATTTATATGGATATTCAGGAACGAGTTTTGGAAGCGCTCGAGGGTGCCTGGCAGCGTCATCTCGATGGTGATGATAGTTTCCCGGAGATCGATGAAGAACTCCAGCAGGCAGTGGAGATTGTCTATGCGAGTAAATCGCTTCCAGCGCAGCAGATGCTTTTGGCTCTCGCTGCCGGTGTGGAGCTAGAGCCTGAACGTGATCCTGCATCGTTGCAGTCACAGTCAGGAGTGGATGGAGTAGACCGGCGCGGACAAGGGGCTGACGTCGCCCGCGCGCTCAATCGTTTTTTCCGGGATAAGGAATTGACATGGAAAGTTTCGCAAGATCCGGGTGTGTCGAATCCGTGGCGTGAGGCGCGCATCGATGAAACATGGCTGATGCGTAGGAAAGGATCAGCGAGAGAATGGGCTCGCGCTTTTCTGACGTTCGTGGCGGTGTTTGAGGCATATGATCGGCGCTCTGAAGCACATGTAGTCGTCGACTATATTGCGATGCGCGTGGTTCAGCAGGCAGTGGAGCAGCGCATCGAATATCCGAAATTTGGAGTATCGCCAGCAAACGCGATGAAGATTACGAAGGAGTTTCTGGAGAAATGCGATAATCCACCCGATGGGCTTGAAGCTGCTGTTACTGCAGCAGTTCGAGTGGTGTCACATTGTTTAGAACACCCTATGATTGTCAATCGAGGAGACATTAACTCGCCGGATCGAATCGATATCGAAGTTCAATCCGAAAACGATGAAACAAATCGACATGGTGTTGAGGTGACGGATAGTTATCTCACGGAGAATAAGTTGCGTAATGAAGTGATCGAGGCGATGCGGCAGAGGGGATTGCGCCATGCGGTCGTCGTCTCGAGAGGTATTTTGACCGCCGAACTGGATGGAGTGTCGAAGGTTGTCGATCATGCGCGTCAGAACCTTGACTTTCATATCGACCTTGTAACGGTTGAGGCTATTGAGCATTGGCTGAGCTTTCCGGGATACGGAAAGCCGCTTGGTGGAGAATATCTGAACGAGTTGGGCGCTGAACTTGATCGGCTTTCCACTCCCTCAATGCGTCGCTGTTGGCTCGATGTGCTGAATCGCTATTGTCAACGGTCACTGAGGGATTGAGGATCATCGCTACTCGTGCCCTAGTGGGGACGTGAGTAGTGAGTGTCCTGCCCGCTATCGGTTGAGCGCGGCGTCGATCGCTTTCGCTGCAGCAAGAGCGAGGCGCGGGGGCACAGCGTTGCCGATTTGGCGGAATTGCGCACTCCTCGGCCCACACCAGGTCATTCCATGAGGAAATGTTTGGATTGCTGCTGCCTCTTCCACAGTCAAACGTCGTAGGAACGGAGGAATTTCCGACGTGACAGCAGTAGAACCACGCGACCACAATTCCTTGTGATAGTCCTGAACCCAGGGCGTGACATGCGGCTCCTCGAGTGCTCGTTGATCGATGATCGGAGTCTTGTTTCCTCCCATTGATGCCGGAAGCGTCATTGACGGTGCTTCAAGATTGAGTGGCCTGCCTGCACCGTTGAAGAGCATGCCGGCGAAAGGCGAGCGGCGTAGGACCGGGGACTTTGCCGCCGTAATTTGGGCGGAGCACAGCGAGTCGTTTCCTGGCGTGCCGTACTTCGGTAGCTGACTCAGTGCATCCCTCACGGAAAAATGATGCGAAGGAGTCGTCGGGATTAAGGGGGTCGGCGTTCCGCAGTCGTGACGAATCCCGAGAAGGAACATACGCTCTCTCGCCTGAGGTACGCCGAAGTCAGCGGCATTGACCAACGTTAAGAGAGTTGAGTACCCAAGACCCTGCGCGCGATCAATGAGCGCTGTGCGAACTTTTGCCCATCGCGCATTCTGGTAGAGGGCCTTGACGTTCTCCATCACAAACGCGCGTGGATTGACCCGCTCCACCATGTCGAGAAAATGAAAGACGTGCTTGGAGCGTTCGTCGTTCGGGTCCATCTTTCCGGCTACGCTGAATCCTTGGCACGGTGGGCCGCCGATGACAAGGTCAGCCATGTGTCGTGTAGGCAGCTCTTCCTCTGCAATGGCGAGGAGATCCCCAACGTGAATGGAATGATTAGCAGCGGCCAGGTGAGGATGTGCTGCTGAGAGCTGTTCATATGCGAGTTCATGGGTGTGCATAGCGAGCGGATCAAGCTCGCTCACCCAGAGGGGGACGAAACCGGCCAGCATAAAACCGATATCGAGACCGCCGGCACCGGCATACAACGAGATGAATGTTCCGCGCGGTTGTGTGATCGGCAAGATATCTGAATAGTCGCCCATGACCCCATGAAGCCGCGTGCTTATGCCATCCTGGCTGGTTGCACAGGGGGTGCTGGGCGTCTGGGTGTCGATCATGATGACAGTCTAAGCGAGTCCACCCTCATCTGTGTTCAGACCTTGCGTGAGCCCCACAACGTGTGCGTACGAGGCGTGACGCAGGTCGGATGCCACCACGGCACGTGCAAAGAGGCGCGAATCCGGCGCACATTCCCAGCCTCAGGACCGAGGCCCGGAAAGCTAGCGCTTAGATCAGATCCTTCTTCTCCATGTACTTCATCGCCAGCCAGCCAAACGGGATGCGCCCGTAGAAGGTGACGAGACGGTAGAGTAGCGCGGTGGCAATCGCGACCGAGGAGGAGACGCCCGCGACTGTCAGACCCGAGGTGAGTGCCGTTTCGACGGTACCGATACCACCCGGGGAGGGGATAAAGGAACCCGCCGCGTTCGCGGTCAGGTAGGTGATAGCAACCGTTGAGAAGTTCAGTGAGCCACCCATGGCGACCATGGCGGTCCAGAACGCGCCCACGTAGCCGATGTTCATGAGCAGGTTGCCAGCCACGACGGCGGCCAGGCGACGAGGTTGTCCGATGATCCACAGGAGACGCGGGTAGACCTGCTGCCACGTTGGCTCGATCTTGGCCCAGATCCAGCGGCGTACCTTTGGGACGGCCATGATGACGCCGACCGCGAGCATGACGACCGCGACGACCGCGAGGATCGTGCCGTAGGGGAGTGAGACGGATAGGGATGAACCCGCGCTGACCATGACGAGTAGCAGGAGGATGATCGTGATGAGCGCCTGCGAGATCTGCATGAGCGTCACCGTCGTCACGGCAGCGGCGGTGGGGACGCGGCGTTTGCGCAGGTAGCGCAGGTTCAGGGCGGCGGGACCCACACCGGCGGGTGCGACGACCGTGATGATCGAGGCGGCCACCTGCGCGATGAGGGTGTCGCCGAAGCGCAGCTTCTCGGGGGACAGGGCCATGAGCGGCACGGCCGAACCCACCCAGATCAGGCAGGCTAACGCGGCGGACGCGGCCATCCACCACGGGTTCGCGCTTTTCACCGTGGAGACGAGGTCGTTGAAGTTGAGAGAGGAGACGACGATGAAAACCGCGATGAATGCGACCGCGATCGTCAAGATCGTGCGCGGGCGGAAGCGCTGCAGGTCGGCTGTCGGGGCGGACTCGGCCTCGGAGTCGCCCACGAGGGCGGCGCGCAGATCACTGAGCAGATCGGATCGGCGCAGCATCTGGTTCACCGATGCGGGCAGGACCGGCTTCTGGATGACGGGCGCGCACGCGATGAGGGTCTCGTCGCCGACACAGCGTCGACCGGCCTCAAGCGCACGTTGGGGACCCACTGCCAGGGCGGTCAGGACTAGCATCTGGGCGATGTCGATGGACTGGTTGAGTTCAGTCGTTGCGACCTCGCCCGAATCCCAGTCGAGCAGCCACACGTCGGAGGACGCGTCGACGACGACAGCCTCGGGCGTGAGGGCGCGGTGCGAAATGCCCCGCGTGTGCGCGTACCGCAGCTGTTCCCACGCACGATCCAAGACCTCGTCCGAGGCACGCTCGCCGAGCTCCGTCAGCGGCGTCGTTGGGGGCAGAGCGGAGAGCACCATGATGATCGAGTCGTTCGCCGAGGCGATCGCGATGGGTTCTTGCGTGAAGACGCCGGCGCGCAGAGCCTGCAAGGTTGTGAACGAGGAGCGCTCCGCCTGGGCCTTGAGGGAGGGAGAAACCCAGCGGCTAATACCGCGCAGGCGCAGGTTGTTCCACATCTCGAGGAGGGTGCCGGTCAGCTCTTGACCGGGGTCCATGACGATGAGTTCGTAGGTCAGCCCGGTGTCGCTCCACACCTGGTAGTGGCGGTTGTGGTCGGGGTCGGGGCGTCGCGTGATGGTGATGCCTATGTCGCCCAGATCGGCGGGTACCTGTGTGAGGCGTCCGCGGGCGTTCTCGGCGACCGCCCATGTGGACAGCGGTTCGATGGTGGTGTCCAGGTCGGTGCGCACGATCCGCGAGGGCGTAATGCCGATGCCGAGGAGCGCCTCGACGAGGGTGACCCCCTTGGCTCTCTGGTCGTCGTAGCCCATGATCCACCGCGATCCTGAGCCGAACGCACGGCCGAGGAACACGGAGATGAACGCGACGGGCAGGGTCATCGAGGAGCGCAGGACGCCTAGGATCAGGATGACCCACACGCCTATCCAGCCCCAGCGAATGGCTCTCATCGATTGGGTTTCGCCTGCTGAGGTGAACATGGCGCACAGGGTGACGAGTACCAAGTTGATGGCGATCACGAAGCCGCTCCTGTGGCCCTGTGTGGCAATGAGCCGGTCCACGCTCAGGGGGATGGTGAGGTAGGCGGGCAACAGACCGGTGAGGACGGCGATGATCCAGCCGCCGACGGCGGCGACGACGCTCGTGACGATGACCTGGATGATGGTGTGCAGGCGTTTTCTCAGCGCAAGGGAGATGATCACCATGATCGGCGTGATCAGGATGATGAGGCCCTCAACGAGGTTGACGGGCAGGATCAGGATCTGGCGGATGAGCTGGAATTGCAGGACGTCCATGGTGACGCCGCGCGTCGTGGCGCTGGCGACGGTGCCGATGGTCCAGATGATGAGGATTGCGAGGATCGAGATGACGATGTCGACGACGTCCTCGCGCCTGCGCTGGATGGTGAAGATGCGGTCGGCGATGTAGGCGGGCCGGGGGAGGCGGAGCCTGCGGGCGGGGACGGGCAGCGCGACCTCGCCGTTTTTGGCGCGCACGACCGTGTCCGAGGCAGGGGTGGCATGTGCGTCCGCCGTGTCCTTCTCGGCGGGCGAGTCGGTCGGGGTGGGCGCGTGATCGGTTGTGGCTCCGTCGTGGCTCGCGTGTGTCGTCTTCCGGGTTCTCGCTGTGTTGGCTGCGGCGGACGCAGCGACGGTGACGAGGGTGGGGACGGCAGCGACGGTGGTCTGGTCGGCGGACGTTGCGCTCGCCTCGAAGGCCTCGTTCGTGGCGGCGCTGGGACCGGCCTGCTCGGGTGCAGGCGGTTCGGGCGCGGGGGGTTCGGGTGCGGGCGGTTCAGTAACCGCGCGTTCGCCGGAGTCGGCTTCGGGCGCGGGTGGCGGGAGAACGGGGCCGCTCGGTCTTGCGGCCTCCTCGTCGTCGGGGAGCGGGGGAGGGAGGACGGGACCCCTCGGTGTCGTGGCCTCCTCATCGTCGGGGAGCGGGGGAGGGGGCGCGTCGACGATTGCCGAGGCGGGGGGCGGGGGAGCGGGACTCTGCAGCGCGTTGACGGTGACGACCGGCGAGATGGTGGCCGACTCGGGCACGATCGCGGCGGTGGGAGGGAAGCTGGGGGGTGTATTGGGGGAGGGGGCTGCGGTGGGGGGCACGACGATGGGGTCGAGGATTTCGGTCTTGTCTTCGGGGCCGGGGACGTCCGGCTTCTGGGCAGGGGTTGTCGTGGTCCCCGCACCGTTGATCATGCCCATCAGGTCATCGACCCCTAGTGAGGACGGATCCTCCGCGGAAGAGGGGACGAACAGGATGTTCGTATCGACAACTGGGGGGTTGTCGTGTGACTCCTTGCGCTTCCTCATAGTGACTATCCTATATTCGCGGTCAACAAAGGTAGGGTTAGGGGGACATATTCCCGGCAGAAAAGGGCCTTATCGTGACCTGGTCTACACTCGCGGCAGCATCGGATCCGTCGATGCTTGACACAGTTATCGAGTGGTTTAAGAATCCTGAGACACTTCTTGTTGCCATGGGGCCGTGGGTCCTGTGGGGAACGATGCTCATCGTTCTTATCGAGTCCGGCGTTCTTTTCCCGGTTCTTCCAGGCGAGTCCCTGCTGTTTACTGCCGGCTTGCTGCACGACCGCCTTGGTCTGCATCTGCCCACTCTCATTGCCATGGTCGTCGTCGCCGCCTTCATTGGCGCGCAGATCGGCTACTTCCTGGGCGCGAAGTGGGGTCGCCGCTTCTTCAAGCCGGACGCGCGGATCCTGAAGACCGAGCACTTGGAGAAGGCTGAGCATTACTTCACAAACTACGGCGGACGCTCGCTCGTCATCGGTCGTTTCATTCCCTTCGTGCGCACCTTCATTCCGATCGCCGCGGGCATGGCCCGCTACCCCTATTCGAAATTCCTGGTATTTAACACGCTGGGTTCCGTCTTCTGGGGTGCTGGCTTCATCCTGGTTGGCTCGCTCCTGGGCAACGTGCCTTTCGTGCACGACAACCTGACGCTCATCCTGGGTGTCATCATCCTCGCGTCGGTCCTGCCCGTCATCATTGAGATGATCGGCAAGCGTCGGTCTTCTGCTGAGAAGGAGTAACACGTGCTGGCCTGGTGGATGCTGGTTCCGACCCTGTTGGCCATGATGGTCGCCCTGGTGCTGCCGGGGTTCATGTGGCTGCGCGCGGGGGTGCGCTCGTCGCTCGTCGCAATCGGGGCGGCACCGGCGTTCACCTTTGGCCTGATCACTGTCCTGACGGTCCTCTATCCGGCGCTTGAGATCCCGTGGGAGGCTTCCACGGTCATGCCGGTCCTCGGCATGAGCACCGTCGGCGGTGCGGTCGCGTGGGGCCTCAGCTACTTTCACCGAGTTAACGGCGGGTTTGCCCTCAACGGGGTGCCTTTCCGCGAGGCCATCGGTGTGCGCGTGCCGATCGGCGGACGTCAGGCGGCAATCCGCGCGGCGACGTGGGGCACGATCCTCGTGGGTTTCCTCCTGGCTGCCTGGCCGCTGCTGTCGGTTGCAGATCCCGCGAACCCTGTCCAGCAGTGGGACCCGACGTTCCATCAGAATGGCGTTCACGCGATCCTCTACGGCAAGGATGCCAGCCCTTTCGGTGGTCTCCATGAACTCTACGGTGGGCGGCGCGTCTACTACCCGACGGGCTGGCACGCGTTCGTCGCGCTCTTCGCCCGCTACGACTCGGTTGTCCAGGCTTCCAACGTGTCCTCCCTGGCCCTCATGGCCGTGTGGGTGATCGGCCTGGCGGCTCTGGTGTCCGTACTAACGGGTTCGCGCACGGCCCTCCTTGCGACTCCGATCATCGGCGGCATGCTGCACAACATGCCGGCTGACGCGCTGACCATGTATAACCAGTGGCCCAACTCGACGGGCACGGTGCTGGTCCCCGGCCTCGCTGCGGTCTTCATCGTCGCTGGTCGGCGCGCGGCCGCAGACCTGCGTTTCGGGGACGGCATCCGGTCTTTGATCCGCCGCATCCCCCAGGTTCTCTTCCTCCTCGTAGGCTGCCTCGGCCTCGTCGGTGCGCACCCCAGCGCTGCCTTCTCCCTCCTGGCTTTCCTCGCCGCGCCCCTTCTGTCTTCCATCGTCTTTTTCGCGCGCTCTGCGCTGGCGCGTGAGGGCCGAGGCCAGCTCACCGCCATCCTGTGGGTCGGCGTCGGCCTCGCTGTCCTCGCCCTGCCCCTGATCGCGCTCGCCTCACCGAAGATCCAAGCGATGGGCCGTTACCCGCGTCGAGGCAGTGGCTGGGGCGAAGCCTTCTCGCATGGACTCCTGCCCTACCCGCCGTTCGCGCAGACGACGAGCACGACGTGGTGGACGCTCATCCAAGTGATTCTCCTCGTCGCAGGTATCGTCGTCACCGCTCGCCTCCACACGTTGCTGCGACGCCCCGACCCGGTCGATGACCTGGCCGACGAGGCCCGTCTGGACATCGACGGTCGCGAGATCGAGACTATCCGACTGATGGATCGCAAGGAAGCCGCTCCGATGCCGGCCTGGCCTCTCGTCTCCTACCTGATTCTTGCTGTCCTCACCGGGCTCGCCTACGCCCCCGACTCTGCGCTGCGCACCTTCCTGCTCGCCCCCTGGTACAAGGACGGGCGGCGCATTATGGGCGTCGAGGACATCGCGCTGGCCGTCCTCATGGCCGTCGGCGTCGCGGCTATCGTCCACGGCATTCACGCGGCATGGACAATTTCTCTGCGTCGCATCCTGGCCGAGCGCGGCATCGAGGACGACGTCGAGGATGGTGTCGAGGCACCCCGCTGGCCGATCCAGGTGGGTATCCTCTCGCTCGTCGTTCTCCTGTCCGGCCTCGGCGCGATTGACGCTCGTGACTCCGCCGTCGCCTACGTGTACGACCCGACGCGCCTGGGCAAGCCCGGCATGGCTGTCAAGGGTGAACTCGCCATGCTGCGCCGCATGCAGTACACGACCGCGCCCGACGCCCTCATCGTCGGCGACCCCATCGCGGGTGCCGCCTACTCGGAGATGCTGGGCGGCCGCAAGGCCGTCTTCCCCCAGCTCAGCACGGTCAACGGTGATGGGGCCTCGCAGAAGGTCCTCACCCAGCACTTCCGCGACATCACGACAGACCCCGAGGTCTGCGAGGTCGTGCGCAACCTCGGCATCACACACTTCTACGAGGAAGAAGACGGTAGCTACTACAACTTCTTGCGCTCGAGCCGCAACCCCGGTTTCTACGGCGTCGACACTTCCAAGGGCTTTGAGCTGGTCGACGCGGGCGGTACCGCGAAGCTGTGGAAGATCACCGCATGCGGCTACGTCACCCCCGGCGGCGGCAGTCAAGCCTTCGCGGACGGGATCCGCTCCACCCAGCCGGGTGCCGATGAGCCGGAGGAACACCGGTCCGGCGACGAGTAGGCCACAATGCGCCCCTGAGCTGGGACTGAGTGCGCTCACCTCCGTCGCGTGTCGATACCCTTGACGCTATGACGACGAACATTCCCGGCCCCGCGCCCCTTGGTGACAAGCTCCGCATCGCGTTCCTCGGCCCCTTCGGTACTTTTACCGAACAGGCCGTCCACCAGGTCGCGCCCGCCGGTGCCGTCCTCCTGCCGATGACGAGCGCCCCGCAGGCGCTTGCGGCTGTGCGCCGCGGCGAGGCCGACCGCGCCGTCGTCCCGATCGAAAACTCCATCGAGGGCGGCGTGAACGCAACCCTCGACTCCCTCTCGCACGGCGATCCCCTCGTGATCGTCGCCGAAATGCACGTCCACGTCGTCTTCCAGCTCGCAGTCCTGCCGGGCACGCGCGCTGAAGACGTCCGCCGCATCGGCACGCATCCGCACGCGTGGGCGCAGTGCCGCGGCTGGGTCGAGAGTACCTTCCCGGGCGCGATCCACGTGCCTGCGACCTCGACGGCGGCGGCCGCCGAGCTCCTCTCCGACGGTGACGCCTCCTTCGACGCTGCCCTGTGCAACGCGGTGTCCGTGAGCACCTACGGCCTCGAGGCCCTCTACCAGGACGTGGCCGATAACCCGGGCGCGATCACGCGCTTCGTGTTGGTTGCGCGTCCGGGCGCGGTGCCCCCGCCCACCGGCGCGGACAAGACGACCATCCAGGTGGCCCTGCCCGTCAACGAATCGGGCGCTTTGCTGACCCTCCTCGAGCAGTTCTCGGCGCGTGGCGTCGACCTCTCGCGCATCGAGTCGCGCCCGAGCGGCGACGGCCTCGGCAATTACACCTTCAGTATCGACATCGTTGGGCACATCCGCGAGGAACGCGTCCAGGCGGCCCTCGTCGGCCTGCACCGCTACTCGCCGGAGGTCCGTTTCATGGGGTCCTACCCGCGCGTCGACGGCGTGCGTGCAGCCGTTGTCCCCGGGACGACGGACGAAGCCTTCCGTGCGGGTCGCGCGTGGGTCGCGGATCTGCTGCGCGGCGGCGACGGCACGGGCAAGGCGGGCGGCTCTGCCCCCTCCTGGCCGCTGGCCTGACCTCCCGCATCCCGGCGATTCCGGGCGCGCATGAAGCAGGTCTGCACCATTTAGCAACAAGCTCAAATGTGGGTCAGTGGCGACACGCGCACGGATTTGGGCCGGGGCGCGCTGTATCACGGAGTGGGTCAGCTGGGCAGCAGCTCCATCCACGTGCGCTCGGCGGGCACGGCCACGTCCAGTGCGCCGGCCTGCATGCGCACGTGCATCGTGCGGGCCAAGCCGATGGCGTCGCCGTCCACCTGGCACACCTGCGGTTCGGTGGCCGTCACGGAGGCGCCTTTCGCCTGGCGGAATGCGACCGTGCCCGTCGACACGGGCAGGTTAATGGGGCGCAGACCAATCAACTGACCCAGCATCTTCCACGTGACATCCGCCCAGCCGAGCAGGCCGACGTGCGCGTCGACCGCGATGACGTCGATGAATCCGTCCGACAGGTTCGCGTCGGGAGCGAGGACCAGTAGTTTCAATTCACCGGCGTTCGCAAACATGACCGAGCGTGCCTCGATGCGCGTGACTTCATCCGCCGACGAACGTGGAGAATCTTGACGACTGGAGGGGGCTGCGGCCTCGTCGACGGTCCGCCCGGACAGCTGGTCGCTCACGCCCAGCGGGTCGGGCGCGGTGGCGATGGGGGACCGCAGCACCAGGTGCGCCTTCATGCGAGGCACGCCCATCGCGCCCAGTCCCGCCCACACGTAGGCGATCCACCCGATGCGCTTCTTTAGCTCGGGATCCGTATCTGCCATCGTCGCGCCGTCGTAGCCCATGCCTGCGATGACGAGGCAAGCGTACTCGTCGGTGCGTGGCTCGATGGACGAGGCCGTGGCGGGTTCGCGTTCCTCATCCTCAGTGCGGTGGGTGGCTCGGCGGGCAGCGTCGCGTAGCGCCCCCTCGGCGGGAAGGGACGAGGGTTTGGTGGCGTCCTCGACGCGCACCCACGCCAAGTCCACGGGCCTGTGGTTGGCGTCTAGAGCGACGGCGAGTGCGTGTGCGGGGTCATCGGGAATGGAGAGGTTGCCCGCCAGGACGTTGCCGGTGCCGACGGGGATGATGCCCATGCGCACGCCCGACCCGGCCATGCCGGCCGCGACCGCGCGCACGGTCCCGTCTCCGCCTGCGGCGATGACGATGGATGCGCCTTCCTTGAGGGCGCGCACGGCCTGCCCGGTGCCCGGGTCTTCGCGTGTGGTCTCGCGCCAGTGCACGTGGTCGATGCCGAGTTCCTTGGCCTTGCTGTTAATGAGGTCCTTGAAAGCCTGTGGATCGTCGTGCTTCGAGGGGTTCATGATGATCCACGGACGAGGCCTGCCGCGCTCCGGGTCGTCCGCCGTTGCCGGGATGGAAAGTGCCTGCCGTCTGCGATGACGTCTGGTGAGCGCCGTGACAGCGCGCGCGACGCCGATTGCTCCGGCTCCTGCAGCGGCTGCGAGTATCCACGGTGTAGCGTCCATGTGCACATCTTAGTCTGCCTGTGGATTAAGGGGTTGTGGACAGGCTGTGAAAGCTCTTTTCGTTGTGCCCCATAGTGGCTATGACCAGCTGTTGTGCAACGATGCTCATCGTTATACACACAGTTATTCACAAGAGGTGGATAACTTTTGGTATTTCTGTTGAATTGATCGGATGGTTGGTGCATAACCCTGGTCTCTGCTGTGGATTCGGCATCCGGCACGGTGGGGGACAGAGCCGGGCCACCTGGCATAGGATGGTTCCATGATTGATGTGCGTGCCCTGCGTGAAAACCCCGAACCCGCCCGCGCCTCCCAGCGTGCCCGCGGAGCCAACCCCGGCCTCGTCGATGAAATCATCGCGGCCGACGCCGCCCGCCGCGAGGCCCTGCAGGCCTTCGAGACGCTGCGCGCCACCCAAAAGGAGGTCTCCAAGTCCGTGGGTCGCGCCTCCAAAGAGGAGCGTCCCGCGATTCTGGCCAAGGCCAAGGAACTCGCTGAGCAGGTGAAGGTCGCCGAGGCCGCCGCGAACGCCGCCGACGCCGAGGCCGACCGCCTCGCGCGCCTCCTGCCCAACCTCGTTCTCGACGGCGTGCCCGTTGGTGGCGAGGACGACTTCGTGGTCCTGCGCCACGAAGGCCCCGCCCCCCGCGACTTCGCCGCCGAGGGCTTCGAGCCTCAGGATCACCTCGCGCTCGGCGAGGGCCTGGACGCGATCGACACCAAGCGCGGCGCGAAGGTCTCCGGCGCCCGCTTCTACTACCTCAAGGGCATCGGCGCCCGCCTCGAGCTGGCCATCATGACGATGGCGATGGATCAGGCGCTGGCCAACGGCTTCGTGCCGATGATGACCCCGACGCTGGTCACCCCGCAGATCATGGGCGGCACCGGCTTCCTCAACGAGCACTCCGACGAGATCTACTACCTGCCCGCCGACGACCTGTACCTGACGGGCACGTCCGAGGTGGCCCTCGCCGGCTACCATGCCGACGAGATCCTTGACCTGAGCGCCGGTCCCAAGCGCTACATGGGCTGGTCCACCTGCTACCGCCGCGAGGCCGGCTCCGCGGGCAAGGATACGCGCGGCATCATCCGTGTCCACCAGTTCAACAAGGCCGAGATGTTCAGCTACTGCCGCCCCGAGGACGCCGCCGAAGAGCACCAGCGCTTCCTCGCGTGGGAAGAGGAGATGCTCGCCAAGGTCGAGCTGCCCTACCGCGTCATCGACACGGCCGCCGGCGACCTGGGCACCTCCGCCGCCCGCAAGTTCGACTGCGAGGCCTGGCTGCCCACCCAGCAGCGCTACATGGAGGTCACCTCAACCTCGAACTGCACGACGTTCCAGGCGCGCCGCCTCGGTATTCGCGAGCGCCGGGAGGACGGCATGGCCGCGGTCGCCACGCTCAACGGCACGCTGGCCACGACCCGCTGGATCGTCGCCTTCCTCGAGAATCACCAGCAGGCGGACGGATCCGTGTACGTTCCGGCAGCGCTGCGCCCCTACCTGGGTGGACTCGACGTCCTGACCCCCCTCGCTCGATGAGCCAAGAGCGCTTCCTGACGGTCCCCTCCTCCGGGGAAGTCGCCCGCCCCTTCGAGGATCTCCTCGACGAGGCCTCGGCCGCCTTGCCCGCCGACTTTCCGACGTCGGCGGGCCAGGTCCTGGTCGCGCTCGACATCGA
>ERZ1674154.125-NODE-125-length-13183-cov-9.439138_pt1 | contig 13183 bp, 9 predicted proteins | sample MGYA00581306_ERZ1674154 | MGnify/ENA primary metagenome ERZ1674154 (study PRJEB41354, sample SAMEA4873325) | human saliva metagenome | biome: human-associated habitat [ENVO:00009003]; feature: mouth environment [ENVO:08000002]; material: saliva material...
TACCGCACCACCGTGAAATCTCAACGCCACCGCATCACTGACCTCCGAACCCGCCGCCGAGAATTACAGCAGCGAGCCGCCACGTACCGAGCTTCCACAGGGACCCCCTACCCCATCGAGGTACATCTACTCCTGGGGCAGACCTACCTGGACCCCGCCTCCTGGGATGAGCTCATCCACTCCCGCGGACCCGCCGTTGCCCTGCGTCGCGCACGTTTCGCCCCGCGATACGACCGGCTTCTGCGCCGCCTCGAAGAAGCCATCACCCGCTACGAACGCCCCTGACAACCCCTCGAAGCACCCCACGAACGGCCATCGAGGCCGTGACTCACCACATCCTCGGCGCACGGCCGGCGCTGAAAGCTGAGAGAACGCCGTGAATATGAGAAAATAGCCCTTATGGCTGAAAACATTTTGGGCTCAGACTCGCCCGTACAGATTAACGTTCCCGACCGCCCCGCCCTCGAAGGCCTCGAAGAGAAGCTTTCGAAGCGCTGGGCCGATGAGAAGACCTACGCATTCGACGAGAACACCACTCGCGAGCAGGTCTACTCCATCGATACCCCGCCGCCGACCGCATCCGGCTCCCTGCACGTGGGTCACATGTTCTCCTACACCCAGACCGACGTCATTGCACGCTACCAGCGCATGACCGGCAAGAACGTGTTCTATCCCCTCGGCTGGGACGACAACGGTCTGCCCACCGAACGCCGCGTTCAGAACTACTACGGCGTTCTCTGCGACCCCTCCGTGCCCGACAACGATTCCTTCCGTGACCTGATCACCTGGAAGGCAGACGGCACCCCCAAGCCTGACCGCAGCCAGGCAAAGTGGCCGCGCATCTCCCGCAACAACTTCATCGAGCTCTGCGAAGAACTCGCGGTTGAGGATGAGAAGGTCTTCGAGAACCTCTTCACCACCCTGGGTCTGTCCGTGGACTGGTCGCGTACCTACCGCACCATCGACGCGCACTCCCGCAAGGTTTCCCAGCTCGCCTTCCTGAAGGACCTGGAAGCAGGCAACGCCTACATGGCAGAGGCCCCCACCATGTGGGACGTCACCTTCCGCACCGCGGTCGCCCAGGCCGAGCTAGAAGATAAGGAACGCCCCGGCGCGTACCACCGCATCAGCTTCCACCGCCCCAACGGCGAGAAGGTCTGGATTGAGACCACCCGCCCCGAGCTGCTGCCCTCCTGCGTGGCCCTCGTGGCGCACCCCGACGACGAGCGCTACCAATCGCTCTTCGGCACCACCGTCACCTCCCCGCTGTTCGGCGTTGAGGTCGAAATCAAGGCTCACCCGCTGGCACAGCCCGACAAGGGCGCCGGTATCGCCATGATTTGTACCTTCGGTGACACCACCGACGTCACCTGGTGGCGCGAGCTGCAGCTGGATACCCGCGCGCTCATCGGCCGCGACGGCCGCTTCTCCCGCGAGGTTCCCGAGTGGATTACCTCCGCCGAGGGCCGCGAGCGCTACGAGCGCATGGCAGGCACCACCGTCTTCACCGCGCAGAAGACCGTCGTGGAGATGCTGGTTGAGGCCGGCGAAATGGACGGCGATCCCAAGCCGATTACCCACCCGGTGAAGTTCTACGAAAAGGGCGACAAGCCCCTCGAGATCGTCGCATCGCGCCAGTGGTACATCCGCAACGGTGGCCGCGACGCCGACCGCCGCGAGAAGCTCATCGAGCGCGGCCGCGAGATCAACTGGCACCCCTCCTTCATGCGTAGCCGCTACGAGAACTGGGTTGAGGGTCTGAACGGCGACTGGCTGATTTCTCGCCAGCGCTTCTTCGGTGTTCCCTTCCCCGTCTGGTACCCGCTGGACGCCGAGGGCGAGCCCGACTACGAGAACCCGATTCTGCCCACCGAGGATATGCTCCCGGTAGACCCCGCCTCGCAGACCGCTCCCGGTTACACCGAGGATCAGCGCGGCGTGGCCGGCGGCTTCGTGGCCGACCCTGATGTTCTGGACACCTGGGCCACTTCCTCCCTGACCCCGCAGATTGCAACCGGTTGGGGCGTGAACCCGGACCTGCACGCAAAGACCTTCCCCATGGATCTGCGCCCGCAGGGTCACGACATCATCCGCACCTGGCTGTTCTCCACCGCTGTGCGTTCCGAGACTCTGGCCTCCTCCGTACCGTGGTACAACACCGCGCTTTCCGGTTGGATTCTCGACCCGGACCGCAAGAAGATGTCCAAGTCCAAGGGCAACGTCGTGGTTCCGAACGAGGTTCTGGAGAAGTACGGTTCGGATGCTGTGCGCTACTGGGCGGCTTCCGCTCGCCTGGGTGCCGACACCGCCTACGACGAGGGTCAGATGAAGATTGGCCGCCGCCTGGCCATCAAGCTGCTCAACGCCTCCAAGTTCGTGCTGAACCTGGGTGCAACCGAGAAGTCCGTCATCACCTCGCAGGCTCAGGGCCGCGTGCTCATCAACGCCCTGGATCGCTCCCTGCTGGCTCGCCTGGCGTACCTGATTGAAGAGGCAACCGCCGCCTTCGAGAAGTACGAGTATGCTCGTGCCCTGCAGATTTGCGAGAGCTTCTTCTGGTCCTTCACCGACGACTTCGTCGAGCTGATTAAGGACCGTGCCTACGGTGCTCGCGGCGAGGAGGAGCAGGCTTCGGTTCTGGCCGCTCTGGCCACCACCCTGGATGCTCTGCTGCGCCTGTTCGCGCCCTTCCTGCCCTTCGTGACCGAAGAGATTTGGTCCTGGTGGCGTGCGGGTAGCGTGCACCGCGCCGAGTGGCCGCAGGCGCTGCCCGTCCTGGAGGGCACCCTGCTGGCTGAGTACTCCGCTCAGAACCCGACCGCCGGCATTTCGGCCCAGTGGGTCCTGGCTGATGCCAACCCGGCTCAGATTGACTCGCTCAAGCAGATCCTGCCGGATGTTGCTGAGGCCCTGGGCGGCCTGCGCAAGGCAAAGAGCGACGCGAAGGTCAAGCAGCGCACCGAGGTTGAGTCCGCTACCATCGCGGCTCCGCAGGCACAGCTGGACCGCATCGAGGCCGGCCTGGGCGACCTGAAGGCCGCCGGTAACGCACGCGAGCTCTCCCTGGTGGCAGCTGAGGGCGAGCTGGAGGTTCGCGATGTGGTGCTCGTGGTGGAGGAAGCCGCCGAGTAGGCGATGCATCCGCGATTCGTCGTCGCTTGTTGCGCAACGCTCAGCCTGCGCGGAGACGCGGATCCTTCTAAGCACCGATGGTGAATAACGCGAGGCGGGGAGGTACCGTAATTTCGGTACCTCCCCGCCTCGCTTATCTACACTCCGTGCAACTCCGGTGGGCGCCGATGCCAGCGGAGCCCCTATTGCTCTATTCTTTTCTTTCAGCCGAAAGGAAATTTGTTATTTTTTCATGTATAAAATCTCGTTCTCAACGACCACTCGCAATGCAGGCCTTCCGGCTCCGTGCGCCTCAGCTATAACACCCCCGAATCCCCCGCCGAATCCCCTGGACCTGGGGATTTATCTCCCAGATAGCCCTTCTCCCCTCCCTATTATGTGGGGTTGAAACCCTCTCATTGCAGATTATTGCGTTTGTGTGCATATTTTTTGGGTCCCCCAACCGCTAATCAACCTTATTAGATTGACGGTCACTTTTTTGTATGATGGTTTGCGAGGGTTCCCCTCAATTCACTTCACTTCAGCGAGCGCACGCCACCGGTACGAGCCAATAAGCCGACCAGCCACACCACTACCCACCGCCGGGGTGCGATGTCGCATCCCGACCCTACCCGCGCGCCATGGCTGGCGCGTACGACCGCTCATGATTCCCCATTCAGCATCAGAACACACCCCTGCGAGGCAGGCGAACTACTCCGCCCCCTCACCCGCGAGGCAGAGCTCTCCCACCCCGGTAACGGCTGACGCCCCCTCAACCGACACCCCGAGCCAGGACCAGCTCCAGCACTACCTCTCCGTCCTCGGCGAATACATCCGCCAGGCACGCGAACACGCTCAGACGCTCCACGATTCTTACACCAACGAGGTCTATGAGCTCTGGCACGAACACATCACCTACTCCGCCGCCGCTGATGAGGCCAGTATCGCCTCCGGCACCCTGAGCGCCGCCGAGCTGGAGGAGCTAACCCACAAGTGGGTGCGCCTCATGCGTGAGGGTCGAGACATGCTGCACCACGAGACAACCATTGCCGCAGACCGGGCAATTGTGCAGGACGGCTTCCCCCTCAACTAGCCCCCCTCCGGAAAAGACCTCGGGCCATTCTCCTCCGTGGGCCTTCCGCAACCGGGGCTCCCGCGCAACGAGCTTTTGGTATAGTTTTCTGGCACCAGTTCAGCGCACAGAAAGGGCGCGCATGTCCCACCCGAAACGCATCCTACGTCCCACACGTAGCGAAGTTGCGCCGCCGGTTACGTCGCCGCCCGTCTACCGCGGTGATATTGACGCGCGCGGCACGGCGCAAAACCTCGTCCCGCGCAGCTTGTGGGTCGATTTCTGGGACACTCTCTTCTTCATCTTTGCCGGTGTGGCCTCCGTCGTGCTGACCTTCATGATTCTGGCGAACACGGTTGGCCATTCTTTCTGGGGTTTCCCTATTGCCTTCATTTTCTGGGCGGTCACCGCGTACCTGACGCTACCGCGTTTTCATGCGATCATGACCCGCATATACGTGCCCGACTACTTTATTGGGCGCACCCGCACCCCGGACGGTCTGCTCGGTGACCCGGTCAATATCGGTCTGATTGGTACCGAGGAGCAGATTCACCAGGTCATGCAGGACGCCGGCTGGACCCGTGCTGACGACGTCACCCTCGTCTCCTCGTGGAAGATTATTATCTCCACCATCACCCGCCGTTCCTACGCGGAGGCGCCCGTCTCCCCGCTGAAAATTTTTGGTAAGACGCAGGCTTTCGCCTACCAGAAGGAAGTGGACGGCAACCCCGAGAAACGCCACCACGTGCGCTTCTGGAAAACCCCGGACGGCTGGCTTCTGCCTGGCGGTCACCAGGTGGATTGGTTAGCGGCGGGCACCTACGACTCCGGTGTGGGTTTCAGCTTCTTCACCCTGCAGGTCACGCACCGCATTGACGGTGAAACCGACTTTGAACGCGACTACATTGTGGAGTCCATTCAGTACGCTCACCCGGAAACTCACGTTGAGATTCTGCACGATTTCTCCTCCGGCTATCACGCCCGCAACGGCGGCGGCGACGCGATCCGCACGGACGGCGCGCTCCCGGTCATCGTGCTGAACAATGAGGGACTGGAGCCACAGGAGCAGGAAGAAATTCACCTCTCCAGCGCCCACGACCTGGCCTACCGCATGCCGCTGAGTCTGCTGGTCGGTTCGGGTATGCTCATCGCCGTGACCCTCGCCGATATTGTCAACAGCGTCATTCTGGCGCTCAGCCGACCGGCCCTGCGAGCCAAGCTCCTCGAGGAAGGATCCGGCGACGATCTTGATTTGCTGAGCCTATTCGATCAGGTGGATAGCGACGTGCTGCTGACCATCACCAGCGCGGTGTTGGTGGGCTTCGTAGCCGTCTATTCTGCGGCCCACCTCTTCCTGCTGTGGAGCACGCTGCGCGGCTCCTCCAAGGCTCGCCGTCTGGCCCTGCTACTGACGGCGCTAAACTTCATGGCGATTACCGGCGGCGTGCTGTGGGGGCACCACTCCCTGCTGCTGTCCACGATTTTCTTCCAGCTGGGCGTTGCGGTGTTCGCAATGTTGGCGTTCACCTCGGACGAGGCGGTCCAGTACACCGCGACCCGCACCTTCCACATGCGCGACACGAAGATTGTGCAGCGCGCGACGCACCCGAAGGTTCTGGAGCGCAGGGCTCAGCGCAGGGCGCAGAAAGCACGAAAGACGGCTTCTGAAAACCGAAGCCGCCAAGCCTGACCCGCATCCGGCAATTCGGCACCGTTAGACAGAAAGTACCGCCCGGTCAGTGTGACCGGGCGGTACGTTTATGCTCTGTTGAGGCTCTATCGCCGAGGGGCTCCGCCGAGCTCGGGGTTTCGGGCCTTGGCGGTTCGAGCCTCGGTGTTCAGGCCTTGGGGGCGGGGTTTAGGCTTCGCCGTCCTCGCCGTGGAAAATCGGGCCCACGGTGCGGGGGCGCTTCAGCTCGAAGAAGCCGGGGTAGGAAGCCAGCGCCAGGGCGCCGTCGAAGAGCTTACCAGCCTCTTCACCGGCGGGGCTCGGGGAGATGACCGGGCCGAAGAAGGCGGTGCCGTTGATGGAAATCAGCGGAACACCTACATCGGTGCCGCCCACGGTCTTCAGGGCGAGGTCCAGGGAAGCGCGCATCTGCTCGTCGTACTTGTCGGTGAAGGCCACATCCGCCAGCTCTGCGGGCAGGTTGACCTCTTCCAGCGCCTTGACGATTGCGTCGCGGTAGGAATCAGCCTTGTTCTTGTTGTGGTGAATCTGCTCGCCCAGAGCGTCGTAGAGGGGCTTGATGACCTCGTTGCCGTGCAGCTCACGCACAGCGGTAATGAGGCGGGTCGGCGCCCAGGACCGGTCCATCGCTGCCTGGTAGTCGGCGGGCAGGTCGCGGCCCTGGTTGTGCATGGACAGGGAGAAGGGACGCCAGGTCACCTCAATATTGCGGACCTTCTGCACCTCGCCAATCCAGCGGGAGGTAATCCAGCACCAGGGGCAAATCGGATCGAACCAGAAATCAACCTGTGCGGGGGCGTTCTCAGCCATGGGTGTTCCTCTCTTGTACGGATGCGCGTACCGCCCGTGCGGCCCGGCACCCTGTGTTCACCTTTGATATCTGCACCAGCCAGGCCCGCGGTCTCTAAGTGCGGCACCTGCTAGTGAGCCGTCACCCCGTATAACCGGGGCGACGGCTTCTTTATTCCCTGGCCTCTTCGGCCGGAAGTATTCGATTAGGCCACCTTGCGCCCGGCCTTCGCGGTCTTCAGGGAGGCGGTCTTCGCGTCCCCCTTCGCGGTGCGGGTAGTCTCGGTTCCCGGGTCGGGGGCCTGCAGTACGTAGCGGGGCTCCGCGCCGTTGAGTACGGTGTCCTCACCAATCACGATGGACGTTACGTCGGTGCGGTCCGGAATCTCGAACATGACCGGTTGCAGGATCTGCTCCATCATGGAGCGCAGGCCGCGGGCACCGGTACCGCGCTCGGCGGCAAGGCGGGCAATAGCTGCGATTGCCGCATCGTCAATAATCAGCTCCACGCCGTCCAGGGCGAAGAGGTGGCGGTACTGCTTGAGCAGTGCGTTCTTCGGCTCGGTCAGCACTCGAGCCAGCTCTTCTTCGTTGAGCTCGCTCAGGGTCGAGATGACCGGCAGGCGGCCAATCAGCTCGGGGATGATGCCGTAGTGGGCCAGGTCCTCGGGCATAATCTGCTCGAGCGGGTCCCTCACCGTACCGCCCAGGTCGGCACCGAAACCGATGCCGCCGGCACCCACGCGGGCCGCGATGCGGTCGTCAATATTGTCGAAGGCACCAGCCACGATAAACAGAATGTTCGAGGTATCAATCTCAATGTTTGCGTGCGCCGGGTGCTTGCGTCCGCCCTCCGGCGGTACGGTCGCCACGGTGCCCTCAATAATCTTCAGCAGCGCCTGCTGCACGCCCTCACCGGACACGTCGCGGGTGATGGAGAGGTTCTCGCCACCCTTGCGAGCAATCTTGTCGATCTCGTCAATGTAGATGATGCCGCGCTGAGCCTTCGCCACGTCACCGTCGGCGGCGTTGATGAGGCGCAGCAGAATATTCTCCACGTCGTCACCCACGTAACCCGCCTCGGTGAGGGTAGTTGCGTCGACCAGGGCGAAAGGCACATCCAGCTTCTTCGCTAGGGTGGAGGCCAGGTAGGTTTTGCCGCAGCCGGTCGGTCCGAGCATCAGAATATTCGACTTGCCCAGCTCCACCTGCTCCCCCGCCGTCGCCGAGAGCGTGCGGGAGGTCAGTACCGGGTTGTCCAGGTCGTGAATACGCTTGTAGTGGTTGTACACCGCCACCGCCAGGGTGCGCTTCGCGGCGTCCTGACCGATGACGTAATCGTTGAGGTGGCTATAGATCTCGCGCGGGGTGGCTAGTTGCTTGGGGGATGCGGGGGCCACCGGAGCGTTTGCCTTCAGACGCTCGTCGGCCAGAATCTCTTCACAGAGCTCCACACATTCATCGCAGATGGAGACATTCGGCCCGAGCACAATCTTGAATACTTGTGCGCGCGTCTTCTTACAGAAGGAGCACCGCATGCTGGCGTTGGGCGGCTCGGGGGGCAAAGTAATGTCTGTTGCCATGAGAATCCCCTTTCATTCGTGTGGTCGTCTATCGGAGCAGCGCACGGAGGGGCCGGGCGCTCTTCACGGTGAGAGATGATCTCTACCTCTCTAGGCTACCGGAGTTCACCCCGGAACTCAGAATTACGACCCCCGAAGAAGATAGTCGGTCCCCATATGACGAACCGGGTCAAATATGACGTTTAGGGGCGTTCCTTGACCGACCCCGTTGCGCGGGGGTTTCGGCGGGGCTAGAGGAGCCGCTCAACGGCTTAAAAGCATCCCCGTGTTACGTTGCGGTATCCGTCACAATACGTCGCATAAAGCTAAGGGACGGAACGGCGCCCGAACCCCCACGCCTGCACGGCGCTAGGGTTTCGGGAACCGTTCCGTCCCTCTCTCACAGCGGTTACCGTTCATCGCGCCCGATACTCGTTCGGCGAGCCATCGAGCCCGGTGGCGGCTTAGGTGTGGGAAATAGCGGTGTTGGTCGCGGGCTTGCGCAGCTTACGAGACTCCAGAACCTTATCGACCAGGCCGTACTCCAGCGCACCGGCGGCGGTCAGAATGTTGTCACGCTCGATGGAGCGGTCAACTTCCTCGTAGGTCTTGCCCGAGTGCAGCGCCAGGGTCTGGGCGGTCCACTCGCGCATACGCATAACCTCGTTCGCGTGAATCTCAATGTCGGAGGCCTGACCACCCTGCTGGCCGCTCAGGGCCGGCTGGTGAATCAGCACGCGAGCGTTCGGCAGTGCCAGACGCTTACCGGGGGTGCCGGCGGCCAGCAGCACGGCCGCAGCCGAAGCCGCCTGGCCCAGGCACACGGTCTGAATCTCGGGGCGGATGAACTGCATCGTGTCGTAGATGGCGGTCATCGCGGTGAAGGAGCCACCGGGCGAGTTGATGTACAGGGTGATGTCACGCTCGGGGTCCTGCGCCTCCAGCACGAGCAGCTGAGCCATGATGTCGTCAGCGGAGGCGTCGTCCACCTGGGTGCCCAGGAAGATGATGCGGTCCTCGAACAGCTTGGCGTACGGGTCCTGACGCTTGTAGCCGTAGGGGGTGCGCTCCTCGAAGCTGGGGAGCACGTAGCGGTTGCTCGGCATAGCCGGCGCCGAGGTGGTGATATCGTTCGGCAGGTAGTTCATGTGCATCTCCCTTATGCGTTCTTCGACTCGGGCAGCTTACCGGCGGTGGTGGCAATGTGATCGAAGAAGCCGTATTCCAGGCCTTCTTCCGCGTTGAACCAGTTATCGCGGTCGTTGTCCTTCAGGATGGTTTCCAGGCTCTTGCCGGTGCGCTCCGCGGTAATCTCTGCCAGGCGCTTCTTCATGTCCAGAATCAGCTCGGCCTGGGTGCGGATATCCGATGCGGTACCGCCGATACCGCCGAGGGGCTGGTGCATCAGGATGCGGGCGTTCGGGGTTGCGTAGCGCTTGCCGATAGTGCCCGCGGTGAGCAGGAACTGACCCATGGAGGCCGCCATACCGGTCACCACGGTCACCACGTCGTTCGGGATGAGCTGCATGGTGTCGTAGATTGCCATACCGGCGGTCACGGAGCCGCCGGGCGAGTTGATGTACAGGTAGATGTCCGCCTCGGGGTCCTCCGCCGAGAGCAGCAGCATCTGCGAGCAGATGAGGTTAGCGTTCGAGTCGCGCACCTCGGAGCCGAGCCAGATGATGCGCTCCTTCAGGAGGCTGTTGTACACGTAATCTTCCTGGGCGCCAACGATGGGGGTTGCCATCGACGGCGAGGGCGCCACGCCGGCCGCCTGGGAGGCGCCGATGGGCAGAGGCATGTAGCTGGACATTCTTCCTCTTCTTCTCTTAGGGACTTCGCGGCATCTTTGCGCACAGTGCGCGCCGAAGCGCACGCGAAAAGTTTCGTTGCTACTACCTTACCGATAGTTGCCTCTCCCCCGCTCCCCGCGCGTCGCCCGTTCGCCAGGGGGTGAAGCTCACACCTGCCGGGACGGTAACCGGCCCGCCCCGAGGCCGCTCGCGGGACGCACACGATTGCGGGGCAGGCGCAGAAACGCCTCGGCGGGCACCCACCGAAACCGGTGAGCACCCGCCGAGGCGATGCGATATGCGCGCCAACGCGCCCGCGGAGGCTACCCCGCAAGCGCCACGCGCAAGCTATTCGTGGGAGGGATTAGGCAGCTGCCTCTTCACCCTGGCCCAGGAACTTGGACAGGTCAACGGTGTTGCCCTTGGAGTCCTTGACCACTGCGGTCTTCAGGACCTCAGCCAGAGCCTTGGAACGGCGAACCTCGCCGACCAGTGCGCCAGCCTGGCCGGAACCGTCCAGCATCTGTGCGAACTGGTTCGGATCCATACCGTACTGAGAGCTCATGGTGATGATGTAGTTAATCATCTCGGCCTGGTCGACGGTCACTTCCAGAGCGTCGGCGAGGGCGTCCAGAACCATCTCGTTCTTGAAGGCGGTCTCGGTGTTCTCGCGAACCTCGGCGCGGTGCTCCTCGGTGTCGTGGCCGGGCTCAGCGTTGGGAGCGTTGAAGTGCTGCTCCAGCTGATCCTCGATGACCTTCTCGGGGACGGGGACCTCGACCAGCTCAACGAGCTTGGTCAGGACCTTGTCGCGTGCCTGGGTGCCCTGCTCGGCAACCTTAGCCTCGGCAACCTGCTTCTTGATGTCTTCCTTCAGCTCTTCGATGGTGTCGAACTCGGAAGCCAGCTGTGCGAACTCGTCGTCAGCCTCGGGCAGCTCGCGCTCCTTGACGGCGGTCAGCTTGACCTTGATGACGGCTTCCTCGCCGGCGTGCTCGCCGCCGGAGAGCTTGGTCTCGAAAGTTGCGTCCTCGCCAGCGGACAGGCCGGTCAGGGCCTCGTCGATGCCCTCGAGCATGGTGCCGGAACCGATCTGGTAGGACAGGTCGTTAGCTGCGTCCACCTGCTCGCCGTCGATCTCTGCGGCGATGTCGATGGTCACGAAGTCCTTGTCGGCGGCGGGGCGCTCGACGGTCTTCAGGGTGCCGAAGCGCTCGCGCAGAGCGTCCAGTGCCTGAACCTCGTCCTCGGGGGTCACCTCAACCTCGTCCACCTCAACCTCGATGCCCTCGTAGTTGGGCAGCTCGATCTCGGGGCGGACGGTCACGGTGATGGTCAGCTTGATGTCAGCTTCGCGGTCCTCGGTGGTGGGCTGGGACTGAACGTCCAGCTCGGGCTGTGCCAGGGGGGAGAGGTCGTTCTCGCCCAGTGCCTGTGCGTAGTAGTCGTTCAGGGCGTCGTTCAGGGATGCCTCAACGATGTAGTCGAAGCCCGCGCGCTGCTCGATGAGCTGCTTGGGCAGCTTGCCCTTGCGGAAGCCGGGAACGCTAATCTGGCCAGCCAGGTTCTTGTAGGTGCGGTCCAGGTAGGGCTTGAATTCTACGAAGGGAACCTCGACCTCAATCTTTGCGAGGGTCGGGTTGAGCTTCTCGACGGCGGTCTTCACGTCCGTGATCTCCTCATATCGTTCGGTACGGCACGGGTCTCGGGCGTGCCGCTGTTGCTTAGTGGAAAGAGCGCCACGACCCTGTAGCGTCGCGGCAACCGTTTCACGTCGGGGCGACAGGATTCGAACCTGCGATCTCCTGCTCCCAAAGCAGGCGCGTTAGCCAAGCTACGCCACGCCCCGTGAAACTAACCGCGTTAAACACCGGAGCGTTTAACACAGTCAATGTCCTAGTTTACCTGTTTTCCCGCTAAATGCCCAACAGAACGGCGGATGCGGGCGCGGGTTTCGCCGTAAACGATTACCGAGGGTGCGGAAAGGATTTGTGGAGGGGATGACGAGCTGGAGGGGAAAATCCCGAGCGCGCGAGGGAATGTAGTTTCACCCGGAAGCGATTCCCGGCATCCCGGAACGCAAAAGGCTCCGGCGCTTGCGCCGGAGCCTTTGAAGTGGACCAAAGGTGGTCACGATGGATACAAAGTTCGGGATGGGTGCGGTTGGCGGCCCGGTGGGTGCGTATCTAGCCGTGCTGGGTGCACAGATCGAGCCCGTGGGTGCACGTCGTCCGGAAGACAGGGAAACTACATGACGGGAGTGCGTTGGGTAAAGGATCCTGTTGAGTCAGTGTGTTGCTCCGTTGTTGAACCTGATGGCGATAGCGTCGTCGGGGTGAATGGTGGCCTGGTCGACGAGGACTTGTGAGGCTTCGGGTGCGCGGGTAATTGCGGGGTGCTGAGTGTTGGCGGCAAGGCCTATAGCTTTTGCCGCTGTTAGGCGACGCAATGCAGGGAACAGAACTGTTAATGAAGGAGTGTCGAAGCGACATTGGGGCTTCGCCAGGAGCTTTTCGCTGGCTCAATGCAGCTGTTGCTAGAGCTCCGGAAGCTGCGCGAGAGCAATAAACATGGTCCCGGCGACCTTCCTAGTTGCACCAAAACTCTTTGCAACCAGAGAGGCTCATTGGGATTACCCTTGGGAGACTGTGTCAAGCAGTTCCTGGACGTGTGTTCTGATCTGGCCAATGATGCCCCGGACTTCTTCGAGCGAACGGTCGCTGGGGTCGTCAATCTTCCAATCCTGATAATGGACGCCTGGGAAGAAGGGACAGACTTCGCCACACCCCATGGTGACGACCCAGTCAGACGTTTTCACCTGTGCGGGGTCTAGTGGTTTGGGTTGAGAATCGGGTTGGAGGCCAATCTCGGCGAGAGCCTCAACGACGACGGGATGAACTGCATCAGCAGGCTCGGATCCTGCCGACAGAATCGTCACACCTTCTGGCGCAAGCTGCTTAGCTAACGCTGCGGCAATCTGGGAACGCCCAGCATTTTTCCGGCAGACGAACAAGATTGTGGTTTCTGAGGTTGCGTCGCTGACATTCATGGCGACTCTTGGCTCAAGGTTTTCAAGAAGATTGTGATCAAAGCTTGGATGGAGCGTGAAGTACGCCCATTTCCCTCGCTTCTGTCTTTCGAGAACCCCTGCTTTGACCAGCTTGCC
>ERZ1674154.132-NODE-132-length-12991-cov-10.599412_pt1 | contig 12991 bp, 9 predicted proteins | sample MGYA00581306_ERZ1674154 | MGnify/ENA primary metagenome ERZ1674154 (study PRJEB41354, sample SAMEA4873325) | human saliva metagenome | biome: human-associated habitat [ENVO:00009003]; feature: mouth environment [ENVO:08000002]; material: saliva material...
GAATGTGACTGGAGTTCAGACGTGTGCTCTTCCGATCTAGAACATGGTGTCAAGACACAAAATATGCGGCGTATCCACGTGTAAGAGAGGACACGCTACCCAAACAGCCAACTGTGTCTAGGCGCGGTATCTAGCGGTTCCGCATTCCGACATGTACAGTCCGCACGTAACCTCTCTTTTACCGCTGACGAGGACTTCTGATGCCCCACACTGATGCCAAAACGGCACTCGCGCGCGCCTTACGCGACGCGCTGACAACCACACCCCTGTCTAAGGTGACAGTCTCCGGTCTCACGCGCGCCGCCGGCGTGACCCGTCAGGCCTTTTATTATCATTTTTCCGACATTCGCGACCTGACCGTGTGGGTCTTTAAGCGCGAGGTCGGCAACCAGGTCGCCGCCCACTCCACCTACGACGAATGGTCCGACGGGCTGCTCGCCATGCTCGTGTGGATGCAGTCCCACCCGGAGGAGACCCGCTCGGTCCTCTCCTCGCTCGGCATGGAGGAATTCCAGATCTTCCTCTACAAGCAGCTGCACTCCGTCATGGAACCCGTCGTTGACGAGCTGAGCCAAGACCTGCGAGTCACCGAGGGCGACCGCGTGTTCATCGCCGACCACTTCACGCTCTGCATGCTCGGACACGTCTGCCAGTGGCTGGCTTCCGGCATGAGTTCCGACCCCTATATCCTCACAGAGAGGATCTCCCGCATCCTCGACGGCCAGGTACTGCACGCGCTCACCATATTCACGCAGAAGCCAACCATGACCTCGGCACGCGCCTGACGCGCAGCAAAACACCGGCCTCGCCCATTGGGACGAGGCCGGTGTTTCTTATGTCGATGCGCTCAGCGCAGGGCGCGGTTGACCGCCGAAATAACGGCCTTGTACGAGGCGCGCGTGATCGAGGAGTCGATACCGACACCCCACACGATCTGGCCATCCACGGCCGCCTCCACGTAGGCGGCGGCGCGCGCGTCGCGGCCCTGGCTCATCGCGTGCTCAGAGTAGTCGAGGATACGCACGTCCAGGTCGAACTCGTGCAGCGCCGAGACGAAGGCGTCGATCGGACCCGTACCCACCGCCTGGACCTTCACGGACTCGCCACCGTCGATGAGCGTCGCATTGAGTTCGACGTGTTCGTCGTCGAGAGAGGACACCTGCGAGGAACGCATCTCGAAACGGCCCCACGGCTCCAGGCCGGGAGCGGCGCTGGTGGGCAGGTACTCGTCCGCGAAGATCTTCCACAGCGTCGCCGCGTTGATCTCGCCGCCGTAGGTGTCCGTGTGGCGCTGGATGATGCGAGAGAACTCGACCTGCAGGCGACGCGGCAGCTCCAGGGCGTGCGCCGTCGACATGAGGTAGGCGACGCCGCCCTTGCCGGACTGCGAATTCACGCGCACCACGGCCTCGTAAGAGCGACCCACGTCGTGCGGGTCGATCGGCAGGTAGGGCAGCTCCCACACGACAGCGTTCTCGTCGCCGCCGGCCGCGTCGACCTTGGCCTTGCGGGCGGTGAAGCCCTTCTTAATCGCATCCTGGTGCGAACCGGAGAAGCTCGTATAAACAAGGTCGCCGACGTAGGGGGCACGCGGGGACGTCTCCATCTGCGTGCAGTACTCCACCGTCCGACGGATCGCGTCCACGTCCGAGAAGTCGATGCCCGGATCGATACCCTGGCTGAACAGGTTCAGGCCCAGCGTCAGCAGGTCGACGTTGCCAGTGCGCTCGCCCTGGCCCAGCAAGCAACCCTCGATACGATCCGCGCCGGCCAGCAGCGCCAGCTCAGCCGTCGCCACGCCCGTGCCGCGGTCATTGTGCGGGTGCACGGATAGCGCCACGTACTCGCGGCGGCTCAGGTTACGGCTCATCCACTCGATCTGATCAGCGAACACGTTCGGGGTCGCACGCTCGACCGTGGACGGCAGGTTCAGGACAATCTCGCGTCCCTCGCCCGGCTCCCAGACGTCCATGACGGACTCGCACACCTCGAGGGCGAAGTCCAGCTCCGTGTCGACAAAAATCTCCGGAGAGTACTCGAAGCCAAAAATCGTCTCGTCCCCCAGGCGCTTCTCAGCCTGCGCAATAATCTCGCGCGCACCGGACTGAGCGAGCTCAACCGTCTGCGCCTTATCAGCGTGGAAGACGACCTCGCGGAACACGGGAGCCGTCGCATTGTAGAGGTGCACGGTCGCGCGCGGGAAGCCAACCATGGCCTCGACCGTGCGTTCGATCAGCTCGGGGCGAGACTGCGTGAGCACCGAGATCGTCACATCCTCGGGCACCGCGTCGTCCTCGATCAGGGAGCGCACGAAGTCGTAGTCGGTCTGTGAGGCCGCGGGGAAACCGATCTCGATCTCCTTGTAGCCCAGCTTGATGAGCAGGTCGAACATGCGACGCTTGCGAGCCGGGTCCATCGGCTCGATGAGGGCCTGGTTGCCATCGCGCAGGTCGGTGGACATCCAGCGCGGCGCCTTCGTGATGCGCTTGGAGGGCCACTGGCGATCCGGCAGGTTGATCGGATTCGTATCCAGGAACGCGCGGTACTTGCCAATAGGCATGCGCGAGCCGGTGGGAACGGGAACGTCAGATGTAGTCTTCACACTTCGTAGTCTATCGACGCTCCTGGTCACGTGAGAGAGGGCTGCGCATACTGGACGTGAGATGCGGCGCGACGATCCGACGACGCATCACCCGGACACGTCGGATGCGTCAAGGACCAACGGCCTGAAAATCCGCGCCAACATTCGTCAATCGCGCCATTCATATGTCATGATAAATAGGTCCAATGTCCCACACAACGACGCGCGGAGCAGTCATGACCCCCCTGTTGTTAGCCCAATCCTTTACCCCCTCGACGACGTCCGTCGCGGGCAACGTCTTCCTGACGGCCATCGTCGGCCTTCTCCCCCTCATCCTCTTCTTCGTTCTCATGGGCGTGTTCAAGGTCGCCACCCACTGGTGCGCGATCATCTCGCTCGTCACGTCCCTCGTCATCGCGGTCCTCGCGTTCAAGATGCCCATCGGCATGGCGCTCCTGGCCGGTACGCAGGGCGCAGCCATGGGCTTCATGCCCATCATCTACATCATCATCGCGGCCGTGTGGCTCTACAACCTCACGGAAAAGTCCGGCCGATCATCCGATCTCAAGGCCGTGTTCAACACGATCGGTCGCGGCGACCAGCGCGCCCAGGCACTCCTCGTCGCCTGGTGCTTCTGCGGCCTGCTCGAGGGCCTGGCTGGCTTCGGCGCGCCCGTGGCCATCACCTGCGCCATGCTCGTGACCTTGGGTGTCCCGAAGATCAAGGCAGCCGTCGTCACCGTCGTCGGCAACGCCATCAACGTCGGCTTCGGCGCTATGGCCATCCCCACGACGACCGCCGGCAAGCTCGGTGGCGCTGAACCCGTCATCGTCGCAGGCGACATGGGCCACCTGACCTGGATCTTCTGTCTGTTCATCCCGTTCCTGATGCTGTTCATCCTGGACGGCGGGCGCGGCGTACGCCAGCTCTGGCCCCTCGCCCTCGTCGCGGGTGCCGCAGCCGGCGTCGGCCACTTCTTCACTCCTTCCGTTTCCTACGAGCTGACCGCGGTCGTCGCCTCGCTCCTCGGCTTCGCCGCCTGCTACGTCTTCCTCCTCTTCTGGGGTCCCACGACCCCCGGGGAATTCGCCACGACGACCGACGAATCCGACAAGCCCACCGGTTCGCGCATCGGCCTGGCCCTGCTGCCCTACGTCCTCGTCGTCGTCATCATTGCGATCACGAAGCTGGCCAAGCCCGTCGCCGCTTTCTTCTCCTCCACGGATGTCAAGATCCACTGGCCCGGCGTCTACGGCAACCTGCTGACCGCCGACGGCACCCCCTCAAGCGCCGCAATCTACTCGCTGTCGATCCTGTCCAACCCCGGCACCTGGATCTTCGTCACCGGCATCATCGTCGCCATCGTGTACGGCACGAACTCCTCGAACGGTCGCTTCCAGACCTCCGTGGGTGAGATGTTTACGGTCCTGCCGCGCACCATCTACTCGCTGCGCATGGCGATCCTGACCATCGCCTCCGTCATGGCGCTGGCCTTCGTCATGAACTTCTCGGGCCAGACCACCTCCATCGGTGCCGCCCTGGCGACGACGGGTGCTGCCTTCGCGTTCCTCTCCCCCATCCTGGGCTGGATCGGCACCGCCGTCGCAGGTTCCGCGACCTCGGCGGGCGCGCTCTTCGCGAACCTCCAGTCGACCGCCGCTGCGGGTGCGGGCCTCGACCCGTCCATCCTTCTAGCCGCCAACACCATCGGCGGTGGCATCGGCAAGATCGTGTCCCCGCAGAACCTGGCGATTGCCGCTACCTCCGTCGATTCGGAGGGCTCGGACGCGGAGATCCTCAAGAAGGCCGCTCCGTACTCGATTGGCCTGCTCCTGGTGCTGTGCGTCCTGGTGTTCGTCGCCTCCCAGGGGTGGCTGGGTTCCTACATGCCGCACTAATTCCCGTCATTGTGTGCGGTGGGGTCCGGTAGACGCGCGTCTGCCGGGCCCCACCCTATTTGCGTGCACGTTGCGCGCCCTTGTAGCCTCGACGCACTGAATGCCGCAACGACGCCCGTTGCGCCCCTCCGTCAGGAAGGCCCTCCGATGAAGATTCCCCTCCGCCTGCTTGCCACGCTCGCAGCAGTCGCAGCTCTCACCACCGCCTGCAACCCCTTCGGCTCAACATCCTCACGTGAGCGCCTCCCCGGGGATCCCCGCTTCGCGGAATTCACCTACAAGACCGACGGGAAGATCACGGTCCAAGAGCGAACCGATTCCTTCAACGTACGCATGCCCACCCTGGGCGCGACCGAGGGGCACGTCGCGGCGGCCAATTTCCCCGAGGGACGCGGGCTGCCTTCCCCCGACCACCACTTCTGGGTGACCGGCGTCGCGACCGTCCCCGCCGACACTATCCAGATGCTCACGGACGGCGCAGACGGGAACAACTCCCTCCTGCCCGGCATCTACCCGGGTCTCTACCAGTACGTGCCGCAGGACTGCCACTTCTACACGGTCCCCTCCGATCACGCGAACGACGTCCTCAACACCAAGGCGAACGATATCTACTCCGACTGGGGGTCGTTCACCATCACCAACTTCGCAGCATCTACCGACTGCCACCTCATCATCGTCACCGGCGAGGGCACCACCGGCTGACCGCGCCGCGCCCACGATTGCCTGCCCCGGCCTCGTCCATGAACCCTCCATGAACGAGGCCGTGGTTACTGCGCCTGGTCACGCGACGAGAGAGAAACGATAAACGCAAGATCACCTTGCTCTAAGTCGGGTCCCATAGGTCCTAGATGACCCGTTCGGAGGCAGTTTTCAACAGATTATTTATCCCGACTTTTCCGCACGTTTCCGCCACTTCTACAGGTAAGTTAGCGGCGACCCCACAGAATTGTTCTCCCGGGACCTCAGACCCAGTCATACTAATGGGCGACAGCACCCACGAGGAAGGATCCCCAGTGCGAATCGCTCTCTTTTCCACTTGCCTGGCAGACGTCATGTTCCCCCAGGCCGCCCAGGCGACAGTAACGCTGCTCGAGCGCCTCGGCCACGAAGTCGTCTTCCCTGAAGGCCAGGTGTGCTGCGGACAGATGCACGCCAACACCGGCTACTTCGAAGACGCAGCCAAGATCACCCGCAACCACGTCAAGGCCTTCGAGCCCGTGCTCGACGGCGAGTGGGACGCCATCGTCGTCCCCTCCGGCTCCTGCACCGGTGCAGTGCGCCACGAGCAGAAGGTCGTCGCCGAGCACGTGGGTGACCACGAACTGGCCAAGCAGTCCCAGCGCATCGCCGCGCACACCTACGACCTGACCGAACTCCTCACCGACGTTCTCGGCCTGGAGGATGTGGGCGCTTACTTCCCCCACACCGTCACCTACCACCCGACCTGCCACTCGCTGCGTATCGCCAAGGTCGGCGATCGCCCCTATCGCCTCCTGCGCGCCGTCGAGGGCCTGACCCTCGTCGACCTGCCCGACGCCGAGGTCTGCTGCGGTTTCGGTGGCACCTTCGCCATGAAGAACTCCGAGACCTCCACCTCCATGCTCGCGGACAAGGTCACCAACGTCATGTCCACGCGCGCCGAAGTCCTCGTCATGGGCGACTACTCCTGCCTCATGCACGTCGGCGGCGGCCTCTCCCGCCTCAACTCCGGCATCCGCCCCATGCACCTCGCCGAAATCCTGGCATCCACCAAGGACCAGCCCTTCGAGGGCAACATCTCCTTCGCACCCGAAAGCGCACAGGTGATCTGACATGACCGCAACGTTCATCGGAATGCCCTCCGCCCCCGACTCCCACACCGGCGGCTGGCGCACCACCGTCACCATCCCCGAGGACACCCTCCGCTGGGGTCCCTCCTTCCCCGAGGGTGCCCACAAGACGCTGGCCAACACGCAGATGCGCCGCAACCTGGGCCACGCCACCCGCACGATCCGCTCCAAGCGCGCCCTGCGCGTCGCGGAAATGCCGGACTGGGAGAAGCTGCGCAGCGCCGCCGAGGCCGTCAAGTTCGAGGTCGCTTCGCGCATGCCCGAGCTGCTCGAGGAGTTCGAGCGCAACGTGACCGCCCGCGGCGGCATCGTCCACTGGGCGCGCGACAAGCACGAGGCCAACCGCATCGTCGCGGACATCATCAAGTCCAAGGGCGTTGACGAGGTCGTCAAGGTCAAGTCCATGGCCACCCAGGAGACCAACCTCAACGAGTACCTGAAGGACCAGGGCATCAGCGCTCGCGAGACCGACCTCGCCGAGATGATCGTCCAGCTGGCCGACGACATGCCCAGCCACATCGTGGTCCCCGCCATCCACCGCAACCGCTCCGAGGTCCGCGGTATCTTCCTGGATCGCATGGAAGACGCGCCCCGCGACCTCTCCGACGACCCGACCGAACTGACGGCCGCCGCCCGCGCCCACCTGCGTAAGAAGTTCCTGCACGCCAAGCTTGCCGTGTCCGGCACCAACATGGGTATCGCGGAAACCGGCACCGTCTCCATCTTCGAGTCCGAGGGCAACGGCCGCATGTGCCTGACCCTGCCCGACACGCTCATCACCCTGATGGGCATCGAGAAGCTGGTCCCCCGCTTCCAGGACGTGGAGATCTTCTCCCAGCTGCTCCCCCGCTCCGCGACCGGCGAGCGCATGAACCCCTACACCTCCATGTGGACGGGCGTCACCCCCGGCGATGGCCCGCAGGAGTTCCACCTGATCCTCATGGATAACGGCCGCACCAAGGTCCTCACCGACCCGATCGGCCGCCAGGCCCTCGCCTGCATCCGCTGCGGCTCGTGCATGAACATCTGCCCGGTCTACCAGCACACCTCCGGCCACGCCTACGGCTCCGTCTACCCGGGCCCCATCGGCGCGATCCTCACCCCGCAGCTCACCCAGGGCCTCGCCGAGGACGATCCGGTGCACACCCTGCCTTTCGCCTCCTCCCTGTGTGGCGCGTGTGGCGAGGTCTGCCCCGTCAAGATCGACATCCCGACGATCCTCATCCACATGCGAGCGCGCACGGTTGATGTCAAGCGCAACCTCGTGCCCGACGTGTGGGACCTCGCGCTGGGCGTTGCCACGCCCGTCATGTCGAACTCGACGCTGTGGAAGATGGCTGGAACCGGCACGAAGGCCACTCGTCTGTTCGCCAAGAAGGGTGCCATCGGCGCGCTGCCGTTCCCGGCCTCGCTGTGGACGCGCGCACGCGACCTGCCGGTCGCCCCGAAGGAGACCTTCCGTCAGTGGTGGAAGCGCACCCACAAGGACTCCGACGCCAACGCGCCGCGCACGGACCGCCCCGCTACGGGACTCCCGCTCGCTTCCGAACACGGCATGACCACCAACACGACCCCGAAGGAGGCGTGACATGAGCACCACCACCATGGACGCAAAGACCGCGATCCTGGCTCGCGCACGCGACGCCATCTCCCGTTCTCAGCAGGGCCGTCCCGTGCGCCCGATCCCCCGCGACTACATCCGTTCCACCGAGCACGCGCCCGGTTCGCAGGCCGTCATCGACGAAATGATCGAAAAGCTTGAGGACTACTCGGCGAAGGTCGTCGTGGTCTCCAAGGAGTCCGAGGTCGCCGACGCGATCTCGACCTTCCTGGCCGACCAGAAGGCCACCTCCGTCGTCGTGCCGACCGGCCTGGACGAGACCTTCAAGAAGGCCGCCGCCCGCGACGGCCGCACGGTCCGTGAGGATAGCCGTGAGCAGGCCATCCCGACGCTGGAACTGGACGAGATCGACGCCGTCGTCACGCGCTGCCGCGTTGCTATCTCTATCTCCGGCACCATCGTTCTCGACGGAGAACCCGACCAGGGTCGACGCGCGATCACGCTCGTGCCCGACACCCACGTCGTCGTCCTCAACGCCGCCGACATCGTCCCCACGGTCCCCCAGGCGGTAGACATCCTCGGCAAGAACCCGACGCGTCCCATGACCTGGATCGCCGGTGGTTCGGCGACCTCGGACATCGAGCTGGTCCGCGTCAACGGCGTGCACGGCCCCCGCTTCCTGCGAGTCGTCATCGTCAAGTGAGCGTCTCACTCTGACAACGTCACGCGCCCGGCTGCCATCGCGCAGCCGGGCGCTGCGTTATGCCTTCTTCGTGAGCTGTTCTGTCCCGGGGCATGGCAGCTCAGCCCTACGGGTGGCACCCTAAGCTCCTCAATGCGCAGCTGGATCCTTCGGGTGGCACCGCAAACCACGACATCGCAGCTGAGTCCAACAGGTCGAAGCGTCCCGGGGATCATGGTCAGTGTCGTGGGCCAACGTCCGCACACAGGAGTTCACCTGACGCGCTTCATCAACCATCAGTCGCATGCAATTCGGGTGCCCGAACTTTCTGCATCACCTCACAACGTCGCAATTCCAACGATACGATTTCAATGTTTGAAATGTTCACACGGGAATTGCATGCAACATTTCTGAGGACCACAACACGAGGCCGCAAAGAACCCCCAGCAGAAGGCAACTCCCAGAAGACACCCGCATCCCCGGCAACCGCCACAACTGCCAGAAGCACGGGGGCGCTACACCCGATCAGGGGCGCTACACCCGATCAGGGGCACTGCACCCGATCAGAAGAGGTGCATTGCCTACGGATCGGGTGCAGCGCCCCAACACACAAGAATAAACGCGGAACTGGCACACCGAGTCACTCCTGGCCCACAACCAGACCGGGCACAGGGCACCGAGCCGGTAATGATGACCCCGTCAGCGCAGGTAACGGCCCGTCACCGAGGCCTCGTTGGCCGCAATATCGCTCGGGGTGCCCTGTGCGACGATGCGACCGCCCTCTATGCCGCCGCCTGGACCCATGTCGATGACCCAGTCAGCGCAGCGGATCAAATCCAGGTCGTGCTCGATCACGAGAACGGTCGCTCCCCGCTCGATGAGGCGCTGAAGCACATCCAAGAGGACCTGCACGTCGTCCGGGTGCAAGCCGATGGTCGGCTCGTCGAAGACGAAGAGCGTGCCGTCCTGGCGCCTCCCCATCTCCGAGGCCAGCTTGAGTCTCTGCGCCTCGCCACCGGACAGGGCGGGCGTGGCCTCGCCAAGCGTCAGATACCCCAGACCAAGGCCGGACAGCGTCTCGAGGAGCGCGCCCGCTTTCTTCAGGCCGCGCACAGCAACCCGGGCCTCATCGACGCTCATCGCCAAAATATCGGGTAACGAGAGGCCATCACGGCGAATCGATGCGGCCTGCGCGCCGTAGCGGCTCCCCCGGCACTCGGTGCACTCGATGTCCACGTCCGGCAGGAACTGCACGTCCAGGGTAATCTGTCCGGTCCCGTCGCATGTGGGACAACGCAGCGAACCCGTGTTGTAGGAGAAAGCGCCGGGCTTGAGCCCAGCCGCCTGCGCTTCCTCCATGCGCGCGAACGCCCGGCGCAGCTCGTCCAGCACACCGGAATACGTGGCCACGGTCGAACGAACGTTGACACCGATGGGTGTCGCGTCGATCAGGTTGACGCGGGAGATCCCGGCGGCATCCACGTCGCGCACGTGCGTCGGCAGCGGGTCACCCGCCAGGCGCGCACGCAGTGCGGGAACCAGCGACTCCAGCACGAGCGTTGTCTTGCCCGAGCCGCTCACGCCCGTGACGGCCGTCAGAGAGCCAACGGGTATGTCCACGCTCAGGGGCTGCACCGTGTGTATCTGCGAGGTTTCCAGGTGAAGCGCACCGCGCCTGTCGACGTCCGCGCCCCGACCAGACTCCCCCGCCACACGCTCAACCCGACGCAGCCCAGCCATGTACGGGCCGATGCGAGAAGCGGGGGCACGGGAGGCCTCGTCGATGGACCCCTGGAAGATGACGCGACCGCCGTCCGCGCCTGCACCCGGCCCGATTTCGATGAGGTGGTCGGCGGCCCCCAGGACGCGCGTGTCGTGGTCGACGACGACAACGGAGTTCCCGTCGGCGATGAGCTGACGGATGATCGCCAGGACACCGTCAACGTTGGCGGGGTGCAGGCCGATGGTCGGTTCGTCGAGGACGTAGAGGACCCCAGTCGTCTGGTTGCGCACGGCGCGGGCGAGCTGCACGCGCTGACGCTCGCCGTTGGACAGCGTCGAGGAGGCACGGTCGAGAGACAGGTAGGACAGACCGAGTTCCACGAGGCGCTGCATCGGCTCGGTCATCTCATCAACAATGACGCGGGCCATGGGTGCCACTTCCTCCGGGACGAGGCCGGGGACGCGCTGGACCCACTCGCGCAGTTCCGTGAGGGTCAGGCGAGAGGCCTCGCCCAGATCCATGCCGTCAATCAGTGTAGAGCGCACCCGATCCCCCAGGCGCGTGCCGTCGCAGGCCGGGCACGTGCGGGTGATGAGGTACTTGTTGACGCGGGCAAGAGCCTTCTCGTCTTTCGCCTTCGACAGGGCGTTTTCAACCGTGGCGACCGCGTTGAAGTAGGTGAAGTCCAGCTCGGCACCGCCCGTCTTGGTGGCGACGACGATGTGGCGTTTTTCGGCGGGCCCCTCGTAGACGATTTCCTTTTCGGCGTCGGTCAGGTCCCGGAAGGGCACGTTCGTGCGCACGCCCATCTCGCGGGCGACGTCTTTCATGAGCTTCCACATGAGAGACCCCCACGGGGAGACGGCCCCCTCGTCGATGGTCAGGGACTCATCGGGCACGAGGGCGGCGCGGTTGACGACGCGCTGGACGCCCGTCCCCTCGCACACCGGGCACGCGCCGCCCGAGTTGAAGGCCATTTCCTCCGCGCCGAGCCCCCTAAAGGACTCCCCACACTGCGGGCACGTGAGAGGAACCTCCAGCGCGACGTTACGCGAGGGAGGGACGCGGTGCCCGTTCGGGCACAGGTAGGAGCCCGCGCGCGAGAATAGGAGGCGCAGATGGTTGAGGAGTTCCGTCGCCGTGCCGAAAGTGGAGCGCACGTCGGGCACGCCGGGGCGCTGGCGCAACGCGAGCGCGGCGGGTACGTGCGCCACCTCGTCCACCGAGGCCTTGGCTGCCTGGGAGATACGCCTGCGCGTGTAGGTCGCCAGGGACTCCAGGTAACGCCGTGAACCCTCCGCGTAGAGCGTGCCCAGGGCCAAGGAAGACTTGCCCGACCCGGATACGCCCGCGACCGCAACGAAGACGTTCAGGGGAACGTCAACGTCCACGTTTTTCAGGTTGTGGACGCGGGCACCGCGCACGCGGATGACGCTGGGCACGTCAGAACCCGAGGCGGCCCAGCATCTTCGGGTCGGACTGCCAGTCTTTCGCGGTGCGCACGTGCAGGTCCAGGTAGACGCGCCGTCCCAGCAGCTCCTCGATGTGGGCGCGGGCTTGTGTACCGATCTGCTTGAGGCGCGAGCCCTTGCGGCCGATGATGATGGCCTTTTGGGAGTCGCGCTCGACGTAGACGTTCACGTGAATGTCGAGCATGGGCGGGCGGTCGTCGCCCTCGCGGCGGGGTCGTTCGATGATCTCCTCGACCTGGACGGCCAGGGAGTGCGGCAGCTCGTCGCGCACGCCTTCGAGGGCGGCCTCGCGGATGAACTCAGCGATGAGGGTGTCGCGCGACTCGTCGGTGACGTCCCCCTCGGGGTAGAGCGGCGGAGACAGCGGCACGGTCTGCGCCAGCACCTCGCGCAGGTGGTCGATGCCCTTGCCTTCCACGGAGGAGACGGGCACGATGGCGGCCCACTCCCCCAGCTTTTCGATGGACAGCAGGTGCTTCATGACGCGCTCGCGCGGCACGGCGTCGCACTTGGTGGCCACCGCGATGATCGGGCGTTTGATGCCGCGCAGCTCGCGGGCGATGAACTGGTCGCCGGGGCCGATGCGCTGGTCGGCGGGCAGGCAGAAGAGCACGACGTCGACCTCGGACAGGGCCTCACGCACCATGTCGTTGAGGCGCTTGCCCAGCAGCGTGCGCGGCCGGTGGTATCCGGGGGTATCCACGAGCACCAGCTGGTAGTTATCCCCGTGCACGATGCCGCGGATGTTGTGGCGCGTCGTTTCGGGGCGGCCCGAGGTGATCGCGATCTTGCGTCCGACCAGCGCGTTCGTCAGTGTCGATTTGCCGACGTTGGGCCGCCCGACGATCGACACGAAGCCTGCGCGGAAGTCCTCGGGAAAGTCCGGGATCTCGATGGTCGCGGCCGCGTCCTCGCGCAGGGACGCCAGCGAGGTCAGTGCCTCGAACGCGTCGAGATCGGCGTCCTCCTCGTCCTCCAGGCCCTCGAGGTCGCCATAGTCCTCGTCCTCCTCAAAGTCCTCAGAGCCGTCAGAGTCCTCAAAATCTTCAGAGCCGTCAGAGTCCTCAGATTCCTCAGAGTCCGCATCGTCGCCGGACTCAGCCCCGGCCTCGTCCGAGGTTTCGCCGAGGCCGGCCTCGATCTGCGCGCGGGCGTCGGCTTCCGGGTCGGCAGCGTCGGGTGCCACCTCGATGCGCGCGTCCCCGAAGGCGTTGGGGCCGGCCATGAGTTCGTCGTCGGAGGGGA
>ERZ1674154.137-NODE-137-length-12893-cov-9.669575_pt1 | contig 12893 bp, 10 predicted proteins | sample MGYA00581306_ERZ1674154 | MGnify/ENA primary metagenome ERZ1674154 (study PRJEB41354, sample SAMEA4873325) | human saliva metagenome | biome: human-associated habitat [ENVO:00009003]; feature: mouth environment [ENVO:08000002]; material: saliva material...
TCAATAAGACTTTGAAAGGAAACATCATGACTTCCGTTGCTATCGTTCTCGGTTCCGTACGCCCCGGCCGCGCTGGTGAGCAGGTCGTCCGTTGGATCGAGGAGCAGGCCCGTCAGGTCGACGGCGTTGCGACCGTCTTCTTCGATCTGCGCGACTATAATCTGCCGCTCTTTGCTGAGGAGATGCCCCCGTCGATGCAGGCTCCTGAGCTGCCTGAGGCCGTTCGTCTGCGCACGAACATCGAGGCGCAGGATGCTGTCCTTTTCGTGACCCCGGAGTACAACCACTCCGTCTCTGCGGTTCTGAAGAATGCAATCGACTACCTGCCCCCGGCGACGCTCAAGGATAAGGCGGTCGGCCTCGTTGGATACTCTTGGTACGGTGCCGCGAAGCCTCTTGAGCACCTGCGCGAGATTGTGTCGACGTTCGGTGCTGACGTTCGTGAGCAGCAAGTCGGTATCAACCTTGGTTCTGACTTCCAAGACGGCGTTTTCAAGCCCTCCGATGAGCTCAATGCTCAGATCCGCGAGCTCCTGACTTCGCTGGCCTGAGATGCGCCTGTGAGGGTCTAGTTAGCTCTCATGCTGACACTGAATGCTTCTCCCGCTGAGGAATGTAGTGAAACGGGTGGCTCGGCAGAAAAGCCGAGCCACCCGTTTCTCGTACGCTGGATTTAGATCCAGGATGGCAACCACATGTGTGCCCGCCAGAAGTCGTAGTCGACGACGTCGGCGCGCCACAGTGGCATGAAGTAGAGTGCGCATCCGAGGATCGCGACGATGAGGACCCCTGCCATGACGCGTCCGGTGATCACCGTGTGACGCGGCGGGAGAACAGCCTCGGGGACTCCATCCACCGTGACGAACCCGGCGAGCAGCGAGATCATCCAGGCGACCGCGAGGGCTACGAAGGGGACGAAGGCGACCGTGTAGAAGGTGAAGATCGTGCGGTGAGCGTAGAGAAGCCACGGAGCGTACAGCGCGAGATAGCCTGCCAGAATGACTCCCGAGCGCCAGTTCCGATACCACAGGGTCGCCACGATCACGACGAGCAGCGCTCCGATGCCGATCCACCAGAGTAGAGGGTTGCCCAGGGCAACGACGTTTGTCGCGCAGTTGCCGGAGGCGCAGCCGGTAATCGTCGCGTCGTTAGCCCAGTGGAAGGAGGTCGGGCGCACCTGGGTGAGCCACGTGTAAGGATTGGACTGGTAGGTGTGAGGGGTTGTCAGGCCTGTGTGGAATGTCCACATTTCCTTGTGGTACAGCCATAGGTCGGCGAGTGCGCCGGCGAAGCCCGGAATGCCCGAGCGGCCGTGTCCGTGGGCCTGGGGGTGCATAAACCAGCCGATCCAGGAGGCGACGTAGGTCAGGATCGCGCTGGGGACCATCAGGATGAATGCCCACCAGACGTCGGCGATGAGAGCGCCCCGGATGGGGGAGGGGTGCCCGAGTCGCCAGCGGTAGGTGACCTCGCGAATTGCGACGAAAAGGCCGAGGCACGCCAGGACGTAGATTCCGGACCACTTGACCGAGGAGGCGAGGCCGCACAGGATGCCGGCGGCGAGCAACCAGGGGCGTCTGCCGGCATTGGGGCCGACCATGAAGCCCCGGCGGTCGCGTCTGTGCAGGAATTCGCCCAGGTCGTGCCATCCGCCGCGCGGAGCGCCGATGCCGTCCCATTCGGTGAGCTTGCGCGCCAGCGTTGGTCGGGACATCTGCTGGTCCTTGACGAAGCAGAAGAAGGCGGCAAGCGCGAACATTGCGAGGAAGCCGTCGAGGATAGAGGTGCGGCTCATGACGATGGCGATGCCGTCGGTCGCCAGGAAAAGCCCAGCGAGGAGGGTGAGGGCGGGGGAGCGGAACAGGTTCTGTGCGATCCGGCAGAGGAGGAACACGGTGATGATGCCGCAGATTGCGGTCGTGATGCGCCATCCCACGGGGTCTGTTTGTCCGAATATCTTCATGCCGATCGCAATGATCCACTTGCCGGTGGGCGGGTGGACGGGGTAGCCGCCCGCGGCGGAGAGCCCGGATACGTTGCCCGCGACGAAGGAGGCGTCGTAGTTGTTTGGCCACGTGCCCTCGTAGCCGAGCGTGAGCAGGGACCATGCGTCCTTCACGTAGTAGGTCTCGTCGAAAACGAGTGTGCGGACGTTGTCCAGGCCGGGCAGGCGGATGAGTGCTGCGACAATCGTCGCGATCGCGGTCGTCGCCCAGCCGGCGGCGGGGCTGTGGAGGCGGGCATGCCAGGGGCTTGGCTCGGTTGTCGACGAGGCCGTGGCTGGCTCCGTGACGACGGTCGCCGCAGGGGAGTCCTCTGCCGGTGACGAATCCGCAGGCACGGGGGCTGTCTGCCTCGCCTGCGTGTTGTCGGCTGTCTGGACGTGGGTATCGGGTGCCTCGGCGTCCTCGGATGTGTCGTGGTGTGCGTTCGTTGTGTCCATTACTGCCGAGTGTAGCTGTCTGCGCCAAGGCGTGAACAATTGCCTGCACGCCTGTTGAGGGGTGTGGGAGGATGTGCACTGTGACAGTCTTGAGAATTATTCTCGAATGATTCTATAATTTTCGGGTACCCGAAAATATCGTAGGAGCTATGATGATCCTCTCAACAGCTCGCCGTGCGGCTGTGGCCGTCCTGGGCCTCGCACTCGTACCCCTCGCGGCGTGCGCCCCCGCCTCCTCGGCTCACGGCCTTAAAATTGTCGCCACAACCACACAGATCTGCGACTACGTCACCCAGATCGCGGCGGCTTCCACCGACCTTTCCCTGGACAAAACCGACGCATCGGGCAAGCAATCCCACGTCGGCCCTGCCCCCGACAGTGCGGCCCTTACGATGAGCCTAACCTGCCTGCTGGCCCCCAATGCCTCGGCGCACGAGCATGAGATGACTCCCGCTCAGACCGCCGCCCTGGCCGAGGCCGACGTCATGGCCGTGTCCGGCGTCGACCTCGAGCACTTTCTCGACGACGCGGTTGCCTCCTCCGGCTTCCACGGACGCATGGTCGTCACCTCCGGTGTTCTGACTGCCGCTGACGTCGACAAGCCGGGTGCCCCCGACCCGCAGGCTCCCTACACGATTGACCGTGGCAACGAGCGCGTTGAGGTCGCCCCCTGGCCTTTCCCTCCGGAAAACGCGGGCGAGGAACCCGAATTCCGCTTCGACCCCCACGTGTGGACCTCGCCGGTGCGTGCCAGCATCCAGGTTGGTAACCTCGGCGCAGGCCTCGCTGCCGCCGCGCCCGACGCTGCCTCTTCGATCAACGCGGCCACGGCCTCGTACCTGGAGGACCTGGGTGCCCTCGACGCGTGGGTGGCGGAGTCGATCGAGACCGTGCCCGAAGGCCAGCGTGTCCTGTTCACCTCCCACGACGCCTTTGGATACTTCTCGGCTGACTACGGGATCCGCTTCATCGGCGCGGCCCTCACCGACTTCAACGATCAGCAGGACGCGACGGCCGACCACATTGCCTCCGCTGTGCAGGCCGTTAAGGACTCGGGCGCGGTCGCCCTCTTTGCTGAAAACTCCAACAATTCGAAGTCCATCGAGGCGATTGCGCGCGGTGCCGGCGTGACCCCTATCGTGGGCGACGACGCGCTCTACGGAGACTCGCTCGGCCCCGACGGGAGCGCCGGAGCCACCTACGTGGGATCGATCATCCACAATGTGCGCACGCTGACCGATGCGTGGGGAGGGACCGTCCCGGCGCTGCCCGAGCGGCTGGCGGGTCAGTGATGTCTCACCTCGTTTCTTTTCAGGATGCGGCGCTGGGGTATGGGAATACCCCGGCGCTGTCCGGCCTGACCCTCGACGTGGATGAGGGCCAGGCCTTGGCGCTTGTCGGTCCCAACGGCGGCGGCAAGACCACGCTTATGCGCGGCATTGTCGGCGGCTGCTCGCTCCTGTCGGGCAGCGTGCGCGTCGCCGCCTCGCGAATCGGTCTGGTCCCGCAGAGCGCCGACCTGGACCTGACCTTCCCGGTCAGTGCGTCCGAGGTCGTCACCATGGGACTCATTGCCGAGGCCGGGTGGGGTCGGCGCATCACCGCTGACATGCGGCGTCGGGTGGGGGAAGCCCTCGAGCGGGTCAACCTCTCCGACCGTGCTTCCCACCGATTCGGCACGCTCAGCGGCGGGCAGCGCCAGCGAGTCCTCGTGGCGCGCGCCCTCGTCGCCCGGCCCGAGCTGGTCATGATGGATGAACCCTTCAACGGCCTCGACGCGCCGAGCCGCGACATCATCACGGGTCTGATCGCCTCTCTGACCAGCGACGGGGTGGGCGTCGTCGTCTCCACGCACGACCTGTCGCTCGCGCGCGACGTGTGCTCACGGGCGTGCGTGCTCGCCTCGCGGCTGGTGGCCCTCGGCCCAGTCGACGAGGCCCTGGCCCCCTCCGTGCTCGCGCGCGCCTACGGGTCGGGGGCCGACGAGGCGATAGCGGCGCTGTCATGATCGCTCCCTATCTGCTGCGTCCCATCATCGTCCTGGGATTGCTGGCCCTGGCAGCGGGGCCGGCTTCGACCCTCGTGAACCTGCGCCGAGCCGAGTTTGGTGCCGAGACCATGGTGCACGGCGTTTTTCCGGGCATCGTCGTCGGCATGGCCGTCGGCGGGCGCGAGGGGATCATCCCGGGTGGCGCGCTCTGCGCGGCGCTCATCGCCGCTTCGCTGACGGTGGCCTCGCGGCGCCCGCGCTCCTCCGAAGCGACCACGGCCGTGCTGCTGACCGCCTTCTTCTCCCTGGGCATCGTCATATCCCTGCGCATCGGCGACATGTCGGGACAGCTCGAATCACTCATGTTCGGCCGCCTCCTCGACATCACGCCTTCCCGGATGTGGACGAGCGCCGCGGTGCTTGTCGTGGCCGTCGTGGTCTTGGCACTTACGTGGCGCGCCCAGATCGCTGTCGCCTTCGACCGCGAGGCCGCGCGTGTGTCCGGCATCCCCGTCACCAGGATCGACATCGCCTTCAACGCCGCGCTCGGTGCCATCGTCGTCGCAGCCTCGACGGCCGTGGGCGTCCTCCTCGTCGTCGGCTACCTCATCGTGCCAGGTGCTTTCGGGCGCTTGCTGGCTGCCGGGACGCGCTCGATGGTGGTGTTGTCGGGTGCCTGCGCCCTGCTTGGCGGCTGGGCGGGCTTCGGCGTCGCGCTGGTGCGTGCGCCCCGGCCCCTGTCCCCGCAGGCCTGTGTGGCCCTGGGCGTTCTCGCCTGTTTCGCGCTCGCATGCGCGCTCCGGCAGCTGCGCGAGGTTCGCGTGGGTCGGGACGAGGCCTCGGCGGGCTCTCAGGGAACCCTGACCGCGCGTGAAACGGTGCGTGAAACAGGGAAGGACCCGGTAAATGCGCGTGAAACGGCGCGTGAAACGCGGGCCTCGGCTCTGCTGGCGCTGGGGGAGGCATCGTGATCCTGAGCCTCCTCATCGTCCCCGCCCTGCACGTCACGCTCATCGGGGCTCTCGGCGGCCTCGTCGGCGCGTTCGCATACCTCGACCGGCGCATCTTCTTCGCCGAATCCGTCACCCACGGAACCTTCCCCGGCGCGGTCCTCGGCGTCGTCGTCGCTGCCAGCCTCGGCCTCGGCCATTCGGGCATGTCCGCCGCGCTCTACGTCGGTGCCTTCCTCGGGACGATCCCGCTGGTCGCACTCATGCGTTACCTCGCGTCGATCCCCGGGATCTCCAGCCAGGGGGCCGCCGGCATCGTCCTGACGGCGGGATTCGCCGCCGGGTACTTCCTGGCGACCTGGTTCAAGCCCCTGCCCCTCGCCGTCAGTTCCTTCCTGACCGGATCCGTCATGACCGTCTCGCCCGCGGATGTCTGGTGGGCTGGAGCCGTCCTGCTCCTCGCCTCGGTTCTCGTCGCCGTCGGACACCGCCAGCTCCTGGCCCACTGCTTCGACCCCGTCGAACCCGGCGCGGCGCACGGGGCTGCCCGCAACGAACGCATCATTCTCGGGCTCATCCTCGCCGCCGTCACCGTCGCGATCCCCGCCGTTGGCACTATTTTGTCGATTGCGCTCATCGCCGCCCCCGCTGCGGCGCTCGCGCCCAGTGCTCGCAGCGCCCGCTCCTTCCTCATCGGGTGCCCCCTCCTCGGGGCGGCCCTCGGCCTAGCTGGTCTGGGAATCGCCGTGCCCGCTCGCCTCAGCGCCGGCGGCACCATCGCGCTCCTGTGTGCGGGCGCCGTCCTGGCCTCGCGCCTGCCCGGCTGGGTGCGCGCGCGAGGTACCGCTCGCCCGCGCGCCGCGGTGGCCTTCCACTGAGGAAACCCGGGCCTCGGGGCTTCTCGGCATAAACGCCCGGCGTCGCGATGCGCGCGAAGGCCACCCAGGCCTCGTTCCCGAGCGTGGAGGTTGGGCGGCAGTCATCCGTTGTCCCTTCAAAAACCCCGACAAACGCGGCGTCTAGGCGCTTGGTGGGGTCGATGCCTCCCTTCCCTCACCGAGCAGATCACAAGCAAATCTGCGCAGAGATCGTGACTCAAAATGCCTGCTGACCAGGGATGTTGGAAAAAGCGTTCCTGAGCAATTAGACTGAGAAAAAATTACGTTGTAGCGCGGTCAACGAGACCCGGAAGCGCGGGGGAGGCACGATGACAAAAACCAGCGCGCAGATCGTCGTTATTGACGACCACCGCGTCGTCGGCCTCGGCGTGAAGGCCGCATTCGAAGATCGTGGTGCCGACGCATCCATTAGCTGGGCACCAACCGTCCGCGAAGCGCGGTGGAAGCGCGGGCAGGTCGCCGTCCTCGACCTGCGCCTCGCCGACGGCTCTGCCCCCGACAAGAACATCGCGTACATCAACGGATACGGGATCCCCGTCGTCGTCTACACCTCCGGCGACGACCCCTACCTGGTGCGACGCGCGATCGCCGGCGGGGCCCTGTCCATCATCCGCAAGACCGCGCCCCCCGACGACCTCGTCGAGGCCGTCCTCGCCGCCGCCGAAGGCGTCACCTTTCCGACCCCGGATTGGGCCGCCGCACTCGACGCCGACGAAGACTTCGTCGCCGAACACCTCTCAGACCTCGAGGCGCACATCCTCGCCCACTACGCCTCCGGTGAGAGTTCCGCCTCCGTGGCGCGTGCCCTCAGCGTCTCCAAAAACACCGTCAACACCTACATCGCCCGAATCCGCGACAAATACAGGGAATCGGGACGCCCCGCCGAATCCCGCGTCGACCTCTTCCGACGCGCGGCTGAAGACGGCCTCGTCAGCTACTACGACTAATGCACCCGCGCGACCTCGGCCCCTACGCGCTGCACATGCAGCGCCTCATCGTCCTCGCCGCCGTCTGCGCCGCCGTCTGCACCACGATCATCAGCGGACCCCAGCTGATCCCCGCCTCGTCCTCGCCGTCCGACCTGGCGCAATGGGTGTTCTACTCACCGAACCTAATTCTTCCGCTCTGCGCCGGAGCGTGCGCGCTCGCCGCGATCATCAAGGCGGTAACCGCACGCAGACACACGTACATGTGGACCGATACCAGCTGGTTCATCCTCACGCGCCTCTACCTCGCGTGCTACCTGGCGCTCATCCTCGCGTGCGCGATCCTGCCAGCCATGCACCTCGGCTCCCCGGTGCCTCCGTATTATGTCCACGCCATCGCCTCCGACACGAACCCGATCCTGGCGCTCTACCCACTCGCCGCGATCAGCAGCATCGCAGTCCTGCGCGGACGCTACACCGCCGCCTACCTCAGCGTCATCGCTCCACTGCAGATCATCGCCATGATGAGTGCCAACCCCGACAACAAACTACTCGAAACCTCGGTTGGCCCCCTCTACTTCCTGCTCGTCGCCATGGCCAACGCGGGAATGCTCGAATGGACCCTCATGATCGTGCGCGGCCTCGACCAGACCCGCAGCAACGCACGCAACGCCGAGCGTGCGCTCGCGGGAGAACGCGCCCAGGGGCGCGCACGGGCACGTAGCAACGGTCTCATCCACGACTATGTGCTCTCGGCCCTGATTCTCGCGTGTCAACGAGGCATCGACAATAGTGAGGTACGCGCGGCAGCCCACTCCGCGCTGTGCGCCCTCGTCCCCGACCCACCCTCCAACGGGTTCATGGACGCCACGCAGATGCGAGGGGCCTTCAAAGCCCTCGTACACCCTCAGCAGTCGCGTTGGAAGGTCACATGTCACCTTCCCACTCAAGGCTGGCAGATCCCCGCCCAGGTGGGCACCGCGCTCGTCTCCGCGACCCACGAGGCGCTCAACAACGTTCGTCTCCACGCAGGATCTGACACCTCGGACCCCACCCAGCCCGCGCGCTGCCGCGTCGTTGTTTCAGCCGGGGCGGACTCCATACGCGTGACGATCACCGACACGGGACAGGGCTTCGACCTCAAGCACCTCGCCGAGGGACGTCACGGCGTCCGCCGCTCCATCGTCAATCGGATGGAGTCGGTCAGAGGACACGCAGCCCTGGCCTCGCAACCCGGCGGAGGGACGTGCGTGACCCTGGAATGGCACGACCCCCAGAGTCGACGTTTCAGGCCGCGGCAGGCGATTCGCTCCGCCTTCGCCTGGCGGCCACACGCAGGCACGAACGACAAAGACCCGTCGCGCACCGCGTGGGATTCGCAGGTCCGCGCGGCCGCAGAGTCGCGCGGCGCGCGGCTACTTGCTCTCGTCGGCGTTGTTGTTCATAGCTATATGGTGGCGATCGAATTCAGCCACGGGGCCTACTCTCACAGGGGTCCCGTCATCCTCTCCCTCGTGATCATGGCCGTCGCAGGAACCCTATTGGTGGCACCGTGGCCCGACCGCGTGCCCCCGAAACTCGTGACGTGGGGGAGTGCTGCTGTGATCGGTGTGTCCAACCTGCTGGTGCTCACCCCGATTCGGGGAGCGTCCGCATGGCCGGGCTGGTCCGGGTGGAGCGCGGGCGCATCGATGTTCCTCGCTGCGCTGCTCCTCCTGCGTCAGCGCACGGCTGAGGCCGTCGTTGGTTGCGTCGGCTTTGTGGTCGCAGTCGCCGCCTGGGTTGCACTCTCAGGTAGGCCGCCCGGCCTCATCTTTACCTTCACGATCGGCCACATCATCACGTTCATGTTCTGGTTTGCTCTCGTGTCGTGGTCGGGCACCGTGACCTCCGCAATCGAACGAGCCCTCAAAGCCGAGGAGCAGGCGCGCCTGGAGAGGGAACTGCAGGTGAGCATTAATTCGGCCATGGCGGTCAAGCTCGCCGACGTGTCCGTTCGCGCGCGCGGGACCCTCGAGGCACTCCGGGATGAAGAAGTGACACCTGAGATCGTCATGGAGGCGCGTCTGCTCGAGGCGGAGCTGCGCGACGAGATCCGCGCTCCCTTCTTCACCGGGACCGCTGTCGTGGAGGCAGCGCGGCGCGCGCGAGGGCGCGGCGTCGAGGTCCTCCTGCTTGATGACCGCGGCAACGGGGACCGAGGCAACGGGGACCGCGGGGAGGATAAGGAGAACGAGGCCCGGCTACGTGACCTCATCGTGGCGCGGGCAACCGCCGCACTTGACGAGGCCGTGGCGGGGCGCGTCGTCGTGCGTGCCTGTCCCGCTGGCAGACGGTGGGCCGCGACGATCCTCACCGACGCGGGGCTGGCCGTCGTGGAGGCTGAGGAGAGCACCGTCGAGGCGGGGAAAGGAACTCTTTGCATGTGAGGGTGCAGGGGTGGGGTTCGGCGTGTCGTGGCCGTGTAGGGGTCGAGGTCTTTCGATGATAGAGATTCCTACACCGTCCATCTGAAAGACCGCGACACGTCCGATTCTGCCTTCTCGCGCTACATCAGCCCTTGGGAGCGCTTGGCTCTCCCCTTGTACAACTTCTCGTACAGTCCTGTGCTCCCGAGTGAACCCGCGTCGTGCGCGCACCGGAAAGCAGTGAGACGATACCGGCATGGAAGCCGCGACCGACCAGACCCATCCCGCCGAACCCGCCCAGGCCTCGTCCCCGACGACCCTCGGCGGGCGCGGACCCCAGCCCTACCGGCAGGATCCCGGTTCCATCCTGCTGGCCGCCACCCCCATCGGTGACGTGCGCGACGCCTCACCCCGCGTCGTCGCGGCGCTCGAGGGAGCAGATATCATCGCTGCTGAGGACACGCGCCGTGCGCTCGCACTGGCCTCGCGCCTGGGTATCAAGCTGGGCGGTCGCCTGATCGCCCTGCACGACCACAACGAGGCCGAGAAGGCCGCGGGCATCGTCGAGGCGGCCAGGGGAGGGGCGCGCGTCGTCTTCGTGTCCGACGCGGGCATGCCCACCGTCTCCGACCCGGGATTCCATCTGGCGTGCGCCGCCATCGACGCGGGCGTCCCGCTCTCTGTCCTGCCCGGCCCTTCCGCGCCGCTCGTCGCCCTCGCGCTGTCCGGCCTGCCCTCCGACCGCTTCGCCTTCGAAGGCTTCCTGCCGCGCAAGGACGGGGAAGCCACGCGCTACCTGCAGGACCTAGCCACCGACCCGCACACGCTCATCTTCTTCGAGTCCCCCAGGCGCGCAGCCGCCACGCTCTCTCGCATGGCCGAGGTGCTGGGCGGCGACCGCCGCGCAGCCCTGTGCCGCGAACTCACGAAAGACTACGAGGAAGTGCGCCGCGGCACGCTCGGGGAACTCGCGGAGGGGGCGGACAACATCCTCGGTGAGGTGACCATCGTCGTCGCCGGGTACGAACGCAGCGCGCGCGCAGAAGACCACGTCGGCGCGGTCCTCGCGCTCGCGGCTGAGGGCATGCGCCTGAAAGACGCCGCCGCCGAGGTCGCCGCCGCAACGGGCGCGCGCAAGAACGACCTCTACAAGGCCGCCCTCGCCGCGAAGTGACGAGGCCCGGGCGTGGATCTGCGATCAGCGTGGCCCACGCGGATAGGAAATGACTAGCTGGATAGGTTATCGCCTCGTGGATAGGTTAATAACCTATCCGGATGCCCTGTTTCCTATCCGCACGTGCGCAAGCTATCCACAAGCGTGCGCCTACCGGCTGCGATGCGGCAACACCCGAGTCTCAGACGAGCAAGACGCCCTCCGTCATCATCCACTCGCGGGCCTGCGCGCCCAGCTCCTCGGAGACGGGGGCAGTCAGCTCGCGCAGGACACGCGTGGGGAATCCGGCGCGGACAGCGTCCACGGCCGTGCATGCGACGCAGTGCGACTCGGCCAGGCCCACGACATCAACCTCGGTGACGCCGGCGGCGCGCAGCGCCTCCTCCAGCGTCTTGCCGTCCTCGGTCGTTCCCTCGAAGCCTGAGTAAGCGGCCTCGTACTGGCCCTTCTTCACCGTCACGTCCGCGTTCACGTTCGCGAGCGCCGGATGCAGCTCGGCCTCGTCCGTGCCCGCCACGCCGTGCGGGGGCCACGTGTCCACGAAATCCGGGGTCTCAGAGAAGTGCGCGCCCGGATCGATGTGCCAATCCTGCGTCGTCACGATCAGCTGGTAGTCTCCGCGGTGGGCCTCCACGTAGGCGGCTACGGCCTCCGCGACTGCGTTGCCTCCCGTCACCGGGAGGGCACCGCCCTCGCAGAACGTAGGCTGAACATCGACGATAATGAGCGCGCGGGTCATGTTTCCTCCATGAATGTGGCGTTTTCGCCAGGATAGCACCACGGTGACTTCCTTCGGAGGGCGTGGCTATCCCGCAACAAGCCGCCAATTCCCCCTTCGAGCGTGCCAGGCAGTATTGTTAGTGACTATGAGTCGTATTCTGTCCGCCGTCGCATGGCCCTACGCCAACGGCCCTCGTCATATTGGCCACGTAGCGGGATTCGGTGTCCCCTCCGACGTTTTCTCCCGGTACATGCGAATGGCCGGGCACGACGTGCTCATGGTGTCCGGCACCGACGAGCACGGCACGCCGATCCTGGTGGCCGCCGACGGCGCGGGCATGAGCGCTCGCGAACTCGCGGATCAGAACAACCGCCTCATCGTCGAGGACCTCGTGGCCCTCGGCCTGTCCTACGACTTGTTCACCCGCACGACCGCCGGCAACCACTACCGCGTCGTCCAGGACATGTTCGCCACCGTGCGTGACAACGGCTACATGATCGAGCAGGTCACGCGAGCCGCTATTTCCCCGTCCACCGGCCGCACTCTGCCCGACCGCTACATCGAGGGCACCTGCCCGATCTGTGGTGCCGAGGGGGCGCGCGGCGACCAGTGCGACAACTGCGGCAACCAGATGGATCCGACCGAGCTCATCAACCCGCACTCGCGCATCAACGGTGAGACCCCTAACTTCGTGGAGTCCGTCCACTACTTCCTCGACCTGCCCGCCCTGGCCGATGCCCTGTCCGCCTGGCTGGATGAACGCGAGCAGTCGGGCACGTGGCGTCCCAACGTCATCAAGTTCTCCCAGAACTTCCTGGAAGACATCCGCCCCCGCGCCATGACGCGCGACATCGACTGGGGCATTCCGGTCCCCGGCTGGGAGGACCAGCCCACCAAGCGTCTGTACGTGTGGTTCGACGCCGTCATCGGCTACCTGAGCGCCTCCATTGAGTGGGCGCGCCGCACCGGCGACCCCGAGGCGTGGCGCAAGTGGTGGAACGACCCCGAGGCCCTGTCCTACTACTTTATGGGCAAGGACAATATCGTCTTCCACTCCCAGATCTGGCCCGCCGAGCTGCTCGGCTACAACGGCCAGGGCGCGAAGGGGGGCGCTCCCGGTGACCTGGGCGTCCTGAACCTGCCCACCGAGGTCGTCTCGTCTGAGTTCCTTACTATGGAGGGCAAGAAGTTCTCCTCCTCGCACGGCATCGTCATCTACGTGCGTGACTTCCTCTCGCGCTACCAGGCCGACGCGCTGCGTTACTTCATCAGCGCGGCCGGCCCCGAGACCTCGGACTCCGACTTCACGTGGGCCGAGTTCGTGCGCCGCACCAACGGCGAGCTCGTCGCCGGCTGGGGCAACCTGGTCAACCGCACGGCCT
>ERZ1674154.139-NODE-139-length-12715-cov-15.661216_pt1 | contig 12715 bp, 10 predicted proteins | sample MGYA00581306_ERZ1674154 | MGnify/ENA primary metagenome ERZ1674154 (study PRJEB41354, sample SAMEA4873325) | human saliva metagenome | biome: human-associated habitat [ENVO:00009003]; feature: mouth environment [ENVO:08000002]; material: saliva material...
GAGGCCGCATAACGGCTAGTATTTAATGCGTCCAAGTTTCGGGGCGCAGTTCAAAGGTGCCCGCCGGGGCTTTACGCTGTCTACATCATGTGCGGGTTTTAGAGCTGATACAGTCCGCGCAGCTCGCGGCTGAAAGCATCCGCGGGACCCTTGCCGCACGAGTTGGGGCGCGGCTCAAGGGCGACCCGCTCGAAGAAGGTGACCCAGGTGCGTCCGTCGGTGTGGGAGGTGAGTGCCGCCTCCATGGTGGGGTGTTTGGCGGTATCTGCCGGTGGCTCAATGCCCGCCTCACGGAGTGTACTCAGTGCCTCCGATACCGATGTTTCACGTGAAACCAAACCTCCAGAGGTTACTTCTTCACCCTTTTTCTCCAGTTCGAGGCGTACGGCAACCTCCGCCGCCTGCTCCACCGGGGTATCCGTGCTGCGGCCTCGCAGGCCGTGCAGTGACGGAATGGAACGACCCGCCAGCGACAGGTACGCCGCCAGTGCCGAAGGCTCCGACAGGCGACCGTAGGTGTAGCCGGTGGGTAGCATAATGCCGACCGGGGCAAAGCGGTGACCGCCCGTATGCGAGCACTCCCAGACCGCATTACCCGGCAGGATATCCGCCAGGTGCGCCGCAATGGGGCGACCGCGCAGGGCACAGCAGCGGTCACGCTTGGAGTGGGTGCACACGAGAATGGCGGGGGAGTCCATGAGCTCCGCGCCGGTCGCCTGAATCAACGCCTCCGGGTTGTCCAGGGGCAGGTCGAGCAGCTGCTCGGGGGTGCTCACGCTGAACGAGTAGAGCTTCTCCTCACCCGGGGTGCAGAGCGCGTAGAGCACCCGGTGGGTCGGGCTGCCGGATGCATCCGGCGCGCCGTGCAGTACACGCCCCGCCCTGCCCGCCTGGCGGATCAGCAGGAACTTCAAACCCGCCTGGGAGACTGCTTCGCCCAACGCTGCCGAAAGCTTCTCACCGAGGGCGGAGCCGTCCAGCACGTCGCGGCCCCACTGGCCCACGTGCTCGAGAGCCAGCCATGCGGTGGCGCGTCCGGCGGTGCCGCCGAGAGCCTCGTCGTCGTAGAGGGAGCAGGAGTCCGCCGGGATGCTCGTGGCGCGGGTGCGTGAGGAGAGCTCATCGGCGTGTGCGGCACGCAGGTTGTTCAGCTCGGTGGGGTTGGTGGCGCGCGGCTCGGGGGTTGCGGGGGTGCAGGATTCAGTCATGGTTCCTCGATTCTACGCCTGCAGGATGTGAATGACCTATGTTGCCCCTGTGCGGCCTAAATGCTGAAAAACAACCGCTCAAGGGTGATTTTTAGGGGTTATCGGGTGGTCAACTACTCAGGAAGGAGCGCCAAAGCGACGCGGTAGAGGCGGTCCTTTTCCTCGGGGGCGCCGAAGAAGGAGCGGAGCATGTACCCCTGGAAGACCATCATGAAGGCGTCTGTGGTGTCGCGGGCGTAGTCGGCGATGAGCGCCTCCTGTTCGGGGGTGCGCTGCGCCGAATCGGGGTTGATTTCGTGTAGAACGCTGAGCTGTTCGGCTGCCCAGGGGGTGAGGGTCTTTACGATGATGCCCTGCAATAGGGGCATGATGTCCGTGGTTGCCCTGGCGATTTCGGGTGCGTGGAGCGATTCAAGGCGGATGCGCAGCATGGCAGAGAAATTGTCGTTTACCAGCTGGTTCGTGTGGATGGTTTCGAGAATATCCTGGGGGCCTGCGCCTTCGGGGAGTGTTTCGTAGAGCTTCTTGACGTTGTTGAGGCGCTCGTTGATGGCGGTGATGAGGATGTCTTCTTTGCCGGAGAAGTGCGAGTAGATGGACCCGGAGGACAGCCCGGAGGCTTTGATGATGTCGCTCATGGAGGTGTTGGTGTAGCCCTTTTCGAGGAAGCAGCTAACGGCGGCTTCGATGATTTGGGCTCGGCGTGCGGCTTTGGTGGCGTCTGTTAGTCGGGGCATGGTTCCAGTCTAGGGGGTGAGGCTAAAGAACGCGTAAACACAACACTGATTCTTTTTGTGACTTTACAAACAAAATAGCTATTTCGTTTGCGCTTGGTAAAAACCGAGAGTAGAGTTCTGACTCGTAAACGAAATAAGCATTTTGTTTGGAGATTGTCGTGAACAACGAAACCACCACAGCAGTCACCGCAGAGGCAGTGACCGCCGCAGCCCCCGAGCGCTCCTCCTGGATTAAGGTCATCAGTACCTCCCTGCTGGCATCCCTAATCGTGGCGGTTGTTATTCTCGCCTTCACTTGGCCTACCAAGACCATGGAGGCAAAGAACCTGCCCGTCTCTATCGCAGGCCCCGAGGTGACCGTCAGTCAGTTTGAACAGTCCCTCAAAGACCAAGGTATTGAAACCTTCGAACTGAAGCAGGCATCCTCCCGCGAAGAGGCTGAACAGCAAATCAAGCAGCGCGAAACCTACGGCGCAATTATCTTCACCGAAGGCGCTGCTCCCGAGGTGCTGACTGCCCCCGCCGCGAACGTCGCAGCAACCCAGATGCTCAACGGCGTTGCCACCCAGCTGAACGCGCAGATCCAGCAGAAGGCACTCGCCGCCAAGACTGAGGCCCTCACCCAGGCGGTGCAGGCCGGTGGTGAGCAGGGTGCGCAGGCTGCCGCTCAGCTGGAGCAGATGAAGGTGCAGGCCGAGCAGGCATCCGCAATGGCGGTGAAGACCACCGCAGTGGTGCCCCTGAGCGAGAGTGACTCCTCCGGTACCGGTCTGGCTATTGCCGCATTCCCGCTGGTCATTGGCGGTATTCTCGGTGGTTCCTTCTCCGCACTGCGCGTGAACGGCACCTGGTGCCGCTTCGCCACCGCAACCCTGTACGCCGTCATCGGTGGTGCACTGACCGCCCTGATTCTGAGCACCTGGTTCGGTTTCATCCCCGGCGACTTCGCAACCCTGTGGGCTGCGTTCGGCGCTACCTACCTGGCGACCGCCTTCTTCATTGTGGGTGTGGGTGCACTGTCTTCGCCGCTGATTGGTCTCGCTGTAGGCGCGGTCATCACCATGTTCATTGGTAACCCGATTTCGGGCGCAAGCATGCCGAGCGTGTTCCTGCCCGGTGTGTGGGGTCAGATTGGTCAGATGTTGGTGCCGGGTGCATCCTCGACTCTGCTGCGTTCGATTGCGTACTTCCCGGAGGCTGCAATGAGCGACCAGTGGCTGGTGCTCGGCTCCTGGATTGCGTTCGGTCTGCTCGCCGGTGTCATCGGCTGGGCTCTCAAGGAGCGCCGCCCCGCAACGGTGGAGGCATAAGCGCCTCGGGTTGGATAACCGGCGCAATGTAGCCGGTAAAACATAGCCGGTGCAACGTAAGAAGGGTGTGTGCCGTGTTCACTGAACACGGCACACACCCTTTCGGCACACCGACTATTACCGACTGCTATGCGCTGTTACTGGTTGTCGAGAACGTACTGCTTGAACTGCTCGTCCCGGCGTTTGAATTCCTTGAGCTCATTCTCCAGGGCAGCCTGGTTCTTGGCGACGAGCGGCTTCTGGTACTGCGCCTCCAGGTCGTAGAGCTTCTGTGAACGGCCTACATCCTGATTGCACTGCGCCTGGATAGTGGCGATTCGAATTTCCTCTTCTGAGGGGGTGGCGCTCTGACGAATATTCTTTTCTTCCTTGACGGTCATCTCACTATCGGGGGTGAGGCCCTTGTCCTTGACGCATCGCTTCCACTCGTCGTCGAGAGATTTTTTGAGCTGTCGATCGCCTGCGGCGTTTCGGGCATCGGTCTCCAAACGCCTATACGTGGCGGAGCCGAATGGTATCTCTCCAATTTGCTTCATTTCGTCGCTGGCGCGTTGATAACATTCGGTGCTGACATCCTTCCCGGGGTCGGAGGAGGCTGCAGGGGAGGACAGATCCAGCGTATTCGAGTCGTCGCTCTTGTGGAGGCCGTACTTTTGGGCGTACTCAACGTTCCAGATTCCGTAGGTCCTGCCGAAGTTCCTGCCGGCCCCCTCGGTGCGGACAAACATCTTGTAGTGCTGCCCGTGTTCGGCAAAGCACTTTTTGCGGGCGAGCTCAAGGGCCTTGGTGAAGTATTCGTCCTTGCCGTCGGTGTTGTAAGCGTCCAGGGGTAGGATCACCTGGTCATTTTCTACGTCGAAGATTGCTCGGGCGCTTTCATCCTTCTCCAACGTGGGACCAAAAGAGCAAGAGGACAGCACAGTGCTGATGAGGGCAGCCGCCAGAAGCTTTTTCAAAGCTGACATGGTGTATATCCAATCTGTTACGGGGAGCCCGTGGCGTCGCGGCCACAACCCCCCCCGTAGACCACGCGAACGATGTGGCCTTGAGAACACTTCTTGAGAAGGTGACTTAACAATACCCCTAGTGGATGCGGGTTTGCGCTCAATAGGCTGGTGCGTGCAATAGAAAATTTTCTGTCGCATGGCGGGTTCTGAGCCGGTTGCGGATTTGCCCGGTGAGATTACGGTGAGATTGCGCTGGATAGGTGGGCGCACCTGATTTGGTGCCCCGCCCGCCTCGCGCCACAATGAACACATGACCGCAGAAGACACCAACGCACTGACCAGCGCCAGGCTCGACCTCTGGCTCTGGTCAGTGCGCATCTTTAAAACCCGCTCCCTCGCCGCCGACGAATGTAAAGGCGGCCACGTGCGCGTCAACGACGCCCCCGCCAAACCCTCCCAAAAACTCAAAAAAGGCGACGTGGTGCGCGTGCGCTACCCCGGCTGGGAACGCGTCTTCAAAGTCGAAAAACTCCTCGTCAAACGCGTAGGCGCGCCCATCGCCGTCACCTGCTACGAAGACCTCTCCGGCCCGCGCCCCGCCTACCTCTCCATGCCGCCGGTCGCCAAACGCGAACGAGGCAGCGGCCGCCCCACCAAGAAGGAACGCCGCGCCCTCGACGAACTGCGCGGCCGAGGCGCCTAACCGCCCATCTCGCACACCTATCTCGCAGAGTGCACCCCGCCTCGCGCCCGGGTACCCGCCGCGGCGGCGGGGAGTAGCCTAGAAGGATGAGCACGCAGAAGCACCCTATTGCTGAACCCGACGGCACCGAACCCGACGGCACTGTACCCAGTAGCACCGCGCCCGGCGCGCCCGCTAAAAATGCCGCGAATACCGCCGCGAGCCCCAGCGCCAATGCCGGCACCAACACCGCCGAGCCTTCGCTGAACCGGCGCATCCTCGCACTCGCCGTACCCGCCTTCGGCGCGCTCATCGCCGAACCCATCTTCGTGCTCACCGACTCCGCCCTCATCGGCCAACTCGGCAAAGCAGAACTCGCCGGCATGAGCATCGCCGCCACGCTCGTCACCACGGTCGTGGGCCTCATGAACTTCCTCGCCTACTCCGTCACGCCCGCCGTGGCGCGCGCCTTCGGCGAGAAGAACCTGCGCCGCGCCTGGCAGATCGGCGTGGACGGCGTGTGGGTCGCCTTCGGCCTCGGCATGCTCCTCATGATCGCCGGATACGCCTTCGCGGACCCGCTACTGCGCGGCCTCGGCGCGACCGACGAAACCATGAGCTACGCCCTCGACTACCTGCACCACTCACTCTGGGGTATTCCGCCGATGATGATTATCCTCGCGCAGGTCGGCACGCTCCGCGGACTACAAGACACCGTCACCCCGCTCAAAGTCGCCACGGTCGGCACGCTCGTCAACATTGTGCTGAACTGGCTGCTCATCTACCCGGTCGGCTGGGGCGTTGCCGGTTCGGCGACCGGCACCTCCCTCACCCAGTGGGGCATGGCTGCCGCCCTCGGGGCGGTCATGATGCGCGGCACCCGCGAACACGCCGTCCGCTGGGCACCCGACGTCGCCGGCATGCGTTCGGTGCTCTCGCTCGGCTCCTGGCTCATGCTGCGCACCCTGTCCATGCGCATCGCCTCCCTGCTGACCGTGTTCGTCGTGGCACGATTCGGCACCGAACACACCGCCGCCTACCAGCTCGGCATGGGCGTATTTAACCTCTTCCTCTACGCCCTGGACTCCCTCGCCATCGCCGCCCAAGCGCTACTCGGCAAGGAACTCGGCGAACGCGACCTCAACGTAGAATCCGAGCGTGCAAAGGTGCGCCAGCTGAAAAACCGGCTGCTCCGCATGAGCCTCATCTACGGCGTTATCACCGGCCTGATCTGCCCGCTCATCGGCTTCTTCGGCTCCTGGATTTTCACGCAGGACGCGCAGGTGGCGTTCCTCTTCACCATTGCCACCGTCATCATTGCCCTCGGCCAGCCCATTGCGGCCTACGTGTTCGCCCTGGACGGCATCCTCATGGGCGCGCAGGACGTGAAATACCTGGCAATCGGCTGCTTCATCATGCTGGTGATGTACGTGCCCGTCATGCTCGGCCTGCACTGGGCGGTCGGCGCCGGCACCATGGATGCGCTCGCTGGGTATTGCGGCTTGTGGGCGGCGTATATTCTGTACTTCCAAGGAATCCGCGCGGTCATTTTCGGTCGCCGCGCCGCCTCGGATGTGTGGATGAAGGCGGGTGCCTAGTAGGGGGTAGGTAGCAGGCTGAGCGGCGGCTGGAACAGGCCTGTTGGGGTGGCTCCCCGGCGCTCGCGCATATTTTCTGCGGAGTATTTCCTGCGGGCGTAACTCGCCACATTTCGTACCGCCGGCACCCGCTGTGGGTGTAGCATGACGGGGTATTGAAACCCTCATGCAAAGGATGAAACCGTGACCGTAACCCGCGAAGAAGCTCTCGAAATTTTCGCCCGCCGCCGCGCAACCCGCGCCTACGACCCCGACCGCCGCATCAGCGACGAAGACTTCGCCGCAATCCTCGAATTTGCGCGCCTGTCGCCCAGCTCCGTCGGCACCGAGCCGTGGAAGTTCCTGGTCATCCAGGACCCCGAACTGCGCGAAAAGCTCAAGCCGATCGCCTGGGGCATGGTCGGTGCCCTCGATAACGCAAGCCACTTGGTCGTGCTGCTGGCGAAGAAGGGTCTGCGCTACGACACCCCGTGGATGCGCCGCACCCTCGAAGGTCGCAACCTTACCGAGGAGCAGATGGAAGCCGCACTCGAGCGCTACAGTGACTTCCAGAAGAACTGCATTAAGGTTCTGGAAGACGACCGCGCGCTCTTCGACTGGGCATCCAAGCAGACCTACATCGCCCTGGGCAACATGATGACCGGCGCCGCTATGCTCGGCATCGACTCCTGCCCCATCGAGGGTATGGACTACGATGCGGTGAACGAGTTGCTCGCTTCTGCCGGCCTGTTCGATCCGGAGGAGTACGGCGTGTCCGTGGCTGTGACCTTCGGTTACCGTGCCCGTGAGATTGCGACGAAGAGCCGCCGCCCCATCGAGGACCTGGTCACCTGGGCGTAAGGTTCTGCCGGGCTCTCGGCGAGGTGTTCAAGCCGCCGCCCGTGAAAACTGAATATAAAGAAATGCACCGCCTTTACACGGGCGGTGCATTTCTTTATATCTTTTACCGTACAAAAAGCACGGTGAGATGCGCTTTTGAAATTTTCGTTTGAAATCGCGTGGGGCGATTCAGCCTGTATAACCGTGCCAGCCTGCGCGACCGGCCCGTATAGCGGCGGAACGCTACTTCCTAAACGCCGTCAGACGCATAGAATTCAGCACCACAAACACCGAACTAAACGCCATTGCCGCAGCCGCAATCATCGGGTTCAGCAGGCCCGCCACGGCGACCGGAATAGCCGCCGAATTGTAGGCGAACGCCCAGAACAGGTTCGACTTAATGGTGCGCAGCGTAGCGCGGGAGAGACGCAGTGCCGTCACCACCGAAGCAACGTCCGAACGGGTCAGCACAATATCGGCTGCCTCTGCGGCAACGTCCGTGCCCGAACCCATCGCAATGCCCAGCTCAGCAAGAGCCAGCGCCGGGGCGTCATTCACGCCGTCGCCGACCATCGCCACGCGGTGACCGGCAGCCTGCAACTTCTCAATTACCTGCGACTTACCCTCGGGGGTCACGCCGGCGTACACGTTCTCAGCCGAAATGCCGACCTTCGAGGCAACCGCCTGCGCAACCTGCGGGGCGTCACCGGTGAGCAGGATCGGCTCCAGGCCGAGCTCACGCAGCTGCGCCATGGTTTCTGCCGCCTCCGGCTTGGGGGTGTCGGCAACCGAAATCATGCCGACCGGCTGCGGGGCGGGAGCGTTTTCTGCGGCCTCGTTATTCGGAGCCTCGCCGCGGGCGACAACCACCGTCGTCAGACCCGCCCGGCGAGCCTGGTCCAGCAGGGCCAACTGAGCCTCGCTCAGCTGCGCACCCGCTGCCTGCAGGTACTCGGGGGTACCCACCACAACCAGCCGGGAGGTGCCATTCTCGGCATCTTCACCCGCACCGCTCAGCACGCCGCGCACGCCTCCGGGAACACCCTCAAAGCCGCTCACACTCGGCGCCGAAGCGCCCTCCGCCAGCACGCCCTGCTCACGGGCAAAACCGGCAATCGCGCGGGCAATCGGGTGCTCACTCAGCGCCTCCACGGCGGCGGCATCACGCAGAACAGACAGGGAACGCTCGTTCTTGGAACCGGCAGAATCCGGCGAAATACCGGACAAGTCACCCGCCGACTCATAGTCACCAAAGGTGCCGTAGAATGCCACAGACATCTCACCAGTCGTCACCGTACCGGTCTTATCCAGCACCACGCGATCAACCGTGCTCGTCGCCTCCAACACCTGCGCATTACGAATCAAAATGCCCAACTGCCAGCCGCGACCCGTACCCGCCAAAAGCGCCGTCGGAGTAGCCAAACCCAGGGCGCACGGGCACGCCACCACCAGTACCGTCACCGCCGCATTAAACGCCGCCGCACCGTCACCAGAAACCAGCCACCAACCGACCAGGGTCAGCACCGAAATCACCAAAACCACTGGCACAAACACCGCAGAAACACGATCCGCCAGGCGAGCAATCGGAGCCTTCGTCTCCTGCGCGCTCGCCACCAGCTCACCCATCTTCGCCAGAGTCGTCTCAGCGCCCACGCGGGTTGCACGCACCGTCAACGCACCAGACGTATTCACCGTCGCACCCGTGACCGCATCGCCCGGATGCACCTCCACCGGCACAGACTCACCCGTCAGCAGGGACGCATCCACCGCCGACGAGCCCTCAACTACCACACCATCCGTGGCAATCTTCTCACCCGGGCGCACCAAGAACAGGTCATCCGGCATGAGGTCCTCCACCGGAACCTGAACCTGCTTCGTCACGCCCTGCTTATCGGTGCGCAGCAGAGTCGCCTCCTTCGCACCCATACTCAGCAGGGTGCGCAGCGCCTCCGAAGAACGGTTGCGAGTGCGGTGCTCAATCGCGCGACCAATCAGCAAGAACAGCGTCACCATGGACGCCGAATCAAAATACAGCGGCGCATGGTTGCCGGTAAACATCGACCAGAAACTACCGCCCGCATGATGCACATGCGCCGTCAACGCCGGGTTCATGAGCAGCTGCGCCAGCGAATAGAAATACGCCAACACCACGCCGAGAGACACCAGCGTATCCATCGTGGAGGAGCCATGACGCGCATTAATAAGCGCCGCACGGTGGAACGGCGCAGCGCACCAAAACGCAACCGGCGCCGTCAGAACCGCCACAACCCAACCCCAATTCGGGAACTGGAACGACGGGAACATCGAAATCAAGAAAATCGGCACACCCAAAATCGCCGCATAAATAATGCGGTCAGTGAAGCCGCCAGTCATGCTCGGGGTGGTGTGCTGCCCGCCGCCGTCGGATGTGCTCGCATCAGTGGCGGCACCCGCGCGCGGGCCGTTCTTGAGGTGCGCCTTGTAGCCGGCACTGTTGATGGTCTCAACGATCTGCTCGTCGCTCACGCCCTCGGGTACGATGACGCGCGCCGACTCCAGCGGCAGGTTCACCGCCGGGTCAACGCCGGGGATTTTGCGGAGCTTACGCTCCACGCGACCCACGCAGGATGCGCAGGTCATCCCCTGAATATCCACATGAATGATTCGGGTGGACTCCGTTGATTTTACGGTCGTTCCGGCGGCATTAAAAAGAGAGCGCTCACTCTGTGATGAGGGCTTCTGGGGTGCCGTTGAAGGCTGTGTAGAAGACACAATACTTCCTCAAAAATAAAAACGGGAGGGTAGAAAAAGGCGCACACCAAGCCGGGGGAGGGGCCCCGAAGGACCCCGCCCCGGGCGGTGTTTGGCGCAATGTTTAGGGTGCGGCGTCGAGAGTGCGCGAGGGGAAAATCAACGCGGCTTAGTGGTCGCCGGGTAGCCCATCCGGGCGGGTCGTGTGCGGGCGAACACCGGTCACCTTCGCGCCTCGATCGGAGACACCGTACGCGCGTTTCACAGCGGCCCGCGGGAACGGCGAAGCGTTCGCCTTCTCGCGAGCCTTCAGACCCTGCTCATGCTCGGCGGAACGCTTATTCGCGCTCGTGCCGCTACGTCGCGCGGCGCCGGGCGCATCCTCACGCGCCGTATATTCGGGGCTCTGCTTGACCCAGGAATCGACCAGGGCGGGGTCCAGGCTCATCTGCCGGGCGACGCGGGCAATCGCGTCGCGCAGGTGCATGTTATCGACGCCGACGAGGGTGCGAACCGCGCCGACGACCATTGCGATGTAGTTAGCCGGGTATGCCATGGTGACTCCTGGGTGTGGGTTGCTATGTCTAGCGTACCGGTTTGAGTTGTCCCGGGGCTGTTGTGTGGCGGTCGATTAGACGGCGGGGGTGAAGCCAGCCTCCACGATAGCGTCTGCGACAGCCTGGGTGTTGAGGGTGCCCTCGTGCTCAATGGTCACGGTGGAGACGCCGTCCTTGACGACGTCCACGGTCACGCCGGTGACGCCGGGAACTTCGTTGACCTCTTCGCTGACGCTCATAGCGCAGTGGTTGCAGGTCAGGCCGGTTGCCTTAACGGTGGTGGTGCTCATGATGAGTTTCCTTTCGGTTGTGGGGTTGAAAACTTGGGTCCGCCCGGTATTTAGGGGCAGCGTGTTTAGCTGCGCATGAGGCGGGAAATGGCGGCGGTTGCCTCTTTGACCTTGGCCTCTGCGATGGTCGGGTCGCCGGTGCGTTCGGATTCGACGGCGGCGCCGGTCACGCAGTGGCCGATATGCTCTTCGAGCAGGTTCAGGGAGACGGCGTGGAGCGCCTTGGAGACCGCGGCAACCTGGGTGAGGATGTCGATGCAGTACTTATCTTCGTCGACCATGCGGGCGATGCCGCGGACCTGCCCTTCGATGCGGCGCAGGCGCTTGAGGTGCGCCTCTTTGTTGGAGGCGTAACCGTGCTGGGTTTCGGGTGCCTCGCCGCCGCAGCATGCGCCGGTGTGCGCCTCGGACTGTTCCTTGGCGGGTGCGTCGGATGCGGTGCTGACCTGGTCGGATGTGCTGTGGCAGCACTGGTTGCTAGTGGTTTCCATGGCTTAATTGTATACCCTAGGGGGGTATCCCGCAAGGGGGTGTTACGAGTTGTTACGCGGTGAGGGTTTTCATGCTGAGCTGTTTATGCTGAGAATTTTCGCTATGGGGCTGTAACCCGTGCAGAATTTGTGCCATGGTTTAGTGTCTTCTGCCATGGTTTTTAACTACGACCAAAGACACTAACCTATGGCACAATTTTTGGCACGGCACGGTAAAACAAAAGCGGCCCCGGACGCACATGCATCCGGAGCTGCCTGCTGCGGTTATTTATATATTGGGTCAGAGTTGGTTTACATGTCGGGCCAGTCGCGGTGCAGTGAATACTCTGTGTCCCCGTCACCGCTATCGTTGAGATGCCAGCGCTGGCCGGTACGGATGTCAGCCTTGCGCAACCTGGGGTTCGGGTTATCCTTTTTACCCATGGTGGGGTCGTTCTTGCAGCCCCAACGAGTGTCGTCTTCATCGCAGGAGCCGGCCACACGTCCCACATCAACCCACCACACACGAATCAGTAGCGGGTCAACGGTATCTTTCGTTAGCACAACATCCAACGCCTGCCAATTGCCGCCGTTCACCCGGAAACGACCAGAGTAAGACACTGTTGCGTAGGCATGGAAATTACCCGAACGCTTATACACATAACTGGTCGCGGTCTTGCGTGACTCTTCGCCGCGTGCCCTGCTAACCGGCTTACCCATGGTGTAGAAGCTACCCTCGTCACCGTTGCCGTATTGGATGGTCATCTGGGTGGGATAGGATTCGATTTCTACGTGGCCGATCATGAGGTCGCCTTCCCAACGTGCGGTGGGTGCGTCGACGTAGAAGTTGACGGCTTGGTTCTTGTAGACGTTGGGGTTGTTTTCGCCGAGGCCGGTGCCAAGGTTGTAGGACTGCTTCAAAACAGGGGCCTGGATATTGGTGTTAGCGAATTGATCCTCAATTTCTTGGAGCATTTCCTCAAGAGTGGGGCCCTTGGGGGTTTCTTTGGGGTTGGTGGGGGTGAGGGTTTTAGTATCGTTGGGTTGGCAGGAGACTGTGTATGTTGCGGTGTCGTCGGACGTGATGGGTTTTTCTCGAATGCGGGTGTATTTTCCTGGTCTCTCGTTTTCGGAGTAGCATTCTGGTTCGCCGGGGCGGCGGTTTGTTGTTTTGCGGGCGTACATTTTGGCGCCTGTTTCGTCGGTTATTGTTTGGTAGTTGTTATTAAACCAATTGACCCAGTTCTGGTAGTCGTTTGAAAGGGTCTGGGGATTGTTTGAACTATCACTGGGGACCTTGGAATTATCCTCTTTATTTGTATTAGTTGAATCGCCATCGCGTTCTACTGGCCTATTTTTATGGGTTT
>ERZ1674154.142-NODE-142-length-12585-cov-9.050120_pt1 | contig 12585 bp, 8 predicted proteins | sample MGYA00581306_ERZ1674154 | MGnify/ENA primary metagenome ERZ1674154 (study PRJEB41354, sample SAMEA4873325) | human saliva metagenome | biome: human-associated habitat [ENVO:00009003]; feature: mouth environment [ENVO:08000002]; material: saliva material...
CTATATCCCGGTGGGAAAGAAGGCTAGTGCTTTTCGGCCTTGGAGATCTGTTCAGCCAGGTCCTCGGGGGAGAGGTTAGCGGAGGAGAACTCGGGGGTTAGCGGCAGGTGCAGCTGCAGGCCGGTACCGGGGCAAATCTCGACCTTTGCGGAGCGCAGCTTGAAGTCGACCACGTGGCCGCCCTGAACGCGCTCATCGTCGATAAAGTGGGCGTGGCAGCCGGGCACCGAGATACCCTGCTCGTAGATCGGGGTGCGGAAGCCAACAATCGTGCCGGTCACGTTATCGAACTGGACAATGTCCTCATTCTCGGTGGCCGCAACCATCTTCGGGTAGGGCTTCTCCTGCTTGATGACGGTGCGGGTGCGGACCCATTCGAACTCGCCGTAAATCTTGATGGCGTACATGTAGTTCTTGGAGACGGTGAAGTCATCCAGGATCTGGGAAGCAGACTTACGGAGCAGGTTCTGCGGCAGTTCGCGCTTAATCATGGGCACGAAGTTGGTGACCACGGCGTAGGGGGTCTGCTGGCGCAGGTCGGGCAGGGATACGGAGCCGTCGTGACGCACCTGGTAGCAGACGCCGTCGAGGACGACCATTTCGCCGTCGAGGCCGTTGAAGGTACCCACACCGAAGTTGCCGTGGCTCAGGAGCTCACCGATGGTCATCTCGCCATCGTAGATGCCGTCCAGCAGCTGGGACATGAGGCCGGTCTGAAAAACTTCGTTACGGAAAACAGTTTCACCGTTTAGGATGGTCGGCTGATATGCCATGGTATTTCTCCTCGTTACAGTGGATGCGGCGTCAGACGGGTCGGTCGGTCATCGGCGATGCTCGCCCTAGCTGATGCTAAAAAGGGGAAGGGCGGCGGGGAGAACACGGCGTATGGTGTCGTTTCTCGAGGAATTCGTAGGTGACGCAGGCCGGGCGCGCGCACCTTCTATTTTACTCCTCTTCGCTTTTTCGTTCAGGAAGGGGGCTCTAACATACATCGTTCGTGCCCGAGTGGACAGAAGTGAGCATAGAAAATGCCGGCGCCCCTCCCGGTTGCACGACGTAAGTAGGAGGAGCACCAGCACCTTTAGGTTAATCCTTAGAGTCGCTCTAAGTGCAAGTCACAGGCTTGAACCAGGGATAACGATTCAGCACGTGGGGCCTCGCGAATTCCCAAAACCTTATAACCTGAACGGGTGACAGATGCCGCGGCGCACGCGAATCGCATCAGGGCCGGTAGAGGGGCGGGTTAAACGACTGTTCCCCGCGCACCTCACGGGTGAGCGGGGAACAGCTACAGGCTAGCTACTGAAATAGGGTAGCTCTTAGACGCCGTAGTACAGCTGGTACTCGAGCGGGTGCGGAATCAGCGAGAGGGGCTCCAGCTCGTTCTTACGCTTGTAATCAATCCAAGCCTGAATCAGATCCTCGGTGAACACGCCACCCTCGAGCAGGAAGTCGTGGTCAGCCTCGAGAGCTTCCAGAGCGGCCTCCAGGTTAGCGGGAGCCTTCTTGATGTCCTTGGCTTCCTCGGCGGGCAGCTCGTACAGGTCCTTGTCAATCGGGGCGGGCGGCTCGATGCGGTTGCGGATACCGTCCAGACCAGCCATCAGCTGAGCGGCAAACGCGAAGTAGGGGTTAGCCGAGGGGTCGGGTGCACGGAACTCGAGGCGCTTAGCCTTCGGGTTGGTACCGGTAATCGGAATACGGATACCTGCCGAACGGTTACCCTGCGAGTACACCATGTTCACGGGAGCCTCGTAGCCGGGAACCAGACGCTTGTAGGAGTTCACGGTCGGGTTGGTGAAGGCCAGAACAGCGGAGGAGTGCTCAATCAGACCGCCGATGTACCAGCGAGCGATGTCGGAGAGGTTGGCGTAGCCGCGCTCGTCGTAGAAGAGGGGCTCACCGTTCTGCCACAGCGACTGGTGGCAGTGCATACCCGAACCGTTATCGCCGAACACGGGCTTCGGCATGAAGGTCACGGACTTGCCCCAGGCATCTGCGGTGCCCTTGATAACGTACTTGAACTTCAGCAGATCGTCAGCGGCCTTGGTCAGGGTGTCGAACTTGTAGTTGATCTCTGCCTGGCCGGCTGCACCCACCTCGTGGTGGCTACGCTCGACCTCGAGGCCAACCTCGTCCAGAGCCACGCACATTGCGTCACGCAGGTCAGCCTGCTTGTCGACGGGGGAGACGGGGAAGTAACCGCCCTTGACGGGGGTCTTGTTACCCAGGTTGCCGCCCTCTTCCTTGCGGCCAGTGTTCCAGGGAGCCTCGTCAGAGTCAATCTTGTAGAACACGGAGTTCGGCTCGACCTGGTAGCGCACATCCTCGAAGACGAAGAACTCAGCCTCGGAGGCGAAGAACGCGGTGTCTGCAATGCCGGTGGACTGCAGGTATGCCTCGGCGCGCTCAGCAACGCCGCGGGGGTCACGGTGGTAGGGCTCACCGGTGCGGGGGTTCACGATGGAGCAGATGATGACCAGGGTCTTCTCAATGCGGAAGGGGTCAATGTATGCGGACTGAACATCGGGAATCAGCTGCATGTCAGACTCAGCAATACCCTGGAAGCCGCGAATGGAGGAACCATCAAAAAGCTGGCCGTTGACGAAGAAATCGTCATCAATCGCCTTGGCGGGCAGGTTGAAGTGCTGCTGCACGCCGGGCATGTCGGTAAATCGAATGTCGACGAAGACTACTTCTTCGTTCTTAATGAAATCGAGGACTTCCTGGGGGCTGGTAAACATGAGGACTGCTCCTTGTTTGATTGAGTGCGGAGGAGGAATAGTAACCCGCCGCGACACCTCAACCTGTTTGTCTAGTGTCGGTTTCGGGCGAATCACGAATCACCCGGACATATCCAGCATAGTAGGTATTTTTTTCGGGTGCATGACTAACGTGTTTCGTCAATGTTACAAATTTGGGAAACAGGTAACATCTCTGTTTTTTCTGTGTCTCATCTTTCGCGCCCGGTGGCAGCGGAACGCTACCGGCAATAACGACCCCGGGTACGACGAAGGCCCCGACCCTCCGCGGGGGAGAGGTCGGGGCCTAGTATTGCCTAGCGGCCGCGCATCGCGCGACGATCGGGGCGCGCACGCATCGGGTCGACGCCCTTGGGCAGACCGTTCATCGGGTTGCGCATGTGGTTCAGGGTCTTCAGACGACCACCCACCGCCTGCACTTCCTGCTGGGTCAGAGCCTTGGGCAGCTTGTTCATGGTCTTCACGACATCTTTGAGCTCCACCTGGTCCTCATCGTGGCCGGTCTCAATCACGTGCACGGGCACGCCGGGAGCCACACGGTTCAGGTGCTTCTTCTCGGTGTTCACCAGGACATTCACGCGGCTGTGGGGACCTTCGGTCACCAGCACGATGCCGGGGCGGCCCAGCGCACGGAACACCATATCCTGGTTGCGGTTAGCGGCCACCGGCTGCTCCTCAACCTGCCAGCCGCGACGCACCGAGTTCATGGCTGCACCGCTTCGGCCGGGCTGACCCTCAATCTGCGAGAAGGCGGCGGCCTCCGCGCGACGGCTCAGGATCAGCATAGCCACAACGGCGGCGGCGCCCAGACCCAGAATAAGGAAGGTAATCCAGTTACCCAGGGCAATGCCGATGAGGATAAAGACCAGGAGAGTGCCCAGGGCGGCCAGGCTCAGAATCCAACCGATATTCGGGTCAGATTTCTTGGTCATCTGGTAGACCTGCTTCATCTGGGCGAAGGTGCCCGGAGTGCGTTCCTTCTTCTTTTTCTTCTCTTCGCGCTTATCTGCCACGATTCTTCCTCGGTGGTTCTTCCGCGGTCCCGAGGCGCCTCAAACGCTCACGGAACCATAGTGACGTAACGATGCAGTGTGCCTGCAATTTATCTAGTTTACCCTACCCGCACAATGGCCGGGGTATAAGGGAAGGCTCCCCGAACACCAGCTGAATACCGGTTTGGGGAGCCTCCACGCTTCAGACGGAATCCGAAACGGCTTAGTAGCCCGCAGCCACCAGAGAGGAGGCTTCCTGCAGAGCAGCGCCCTCACTCTCGATGTGAGCCAGGTTCTCGGGGATGGGGTAGCCGTTCTTACGCATTGCGCGAGCCCACAGGCGACCCGCGCGGTAGGAAGAACGAACCATCGGGCCGGCCATAACGCCGGCGAAGCCAATCTCCTCAGCCATGTTTGCGAAGTCCACGAACTGCTGCGGCTTCACCCAACGCTCGATGGGGTGGAAGAGCGGGCCGGGGCGCAGGTACTGGGTGAGGGTAATGATGTCACAGCCGGCATCGTGCAGGTCGCACAGCGCCTCGTAAATCTCGTCGTCGGTCTCGCCCATGCCCAGAATCAGGTTGGACTTGGTGACCATGCCGCCTTCCTTAGCCTGGGTGATGACATCCAGGGAACGCTCGTAACGGAACGCCGGGCGAATCTGGCGGAAGATACGGGGAACGGTCTCCAGGTTGTGGGCGAACACCTCGGGCTTCGCGTCAATCACCTTCTGGACGTGCTCGGGAACACCCTTGAAGTCGGGGACGAGCATCTCGACGCCGGTGTTCGGGCACATCTTGTGAATCTGGCGGGTGGTCTCTGCGTACAGCCACGCACCGCCGTCTTCCAGATCGTCACGGGCCACGCCGGTCACGGTAGCGTAGCGCAGACCCATGACCTTCACGTTCTTTGCCACCTTGAAAGGCTCAGCGTAGTCCACAGCGACGGGCTTACCGGTCGCAATGTTGCAGAAGTCGCAACGACGGGTGCACTCGGAGCCGCCAATCAGGTAGGTTGCCTCACGGTCCTCCCAGCACTCGTAGATGTTGGGGCAACCGGCCTCTTCACACACGGTGTGCAGACCCTGGCCACGAGCCAGCTCGCGCATCTCGTTGTACTCGGGGCCGACAATGGCCTTGGTCTTAATCCAGTGAGGCTTCTTCTCGATGGGAGTCTCGGCGTTGCGAGCCTCCACGCGCAGCAGCTTGCGTCCGTCAGGCTTGGTGCTCAAAGGTCTTCTCCTTGGGTTCGACGTGCCCTCTGCTCAATCGGGCCACGTCCTATTCTACGCCCGGTGCGGCGTAAGTGTAAGTGAGTTTAATATATGACGTATAGGTGACGAACCGGCCGCTTAGGCGCTGACCGGCTCGAAGGATTCGGCCAGGCGGTCCTGGTACTTCACCAGCTCGGCCTCCAGCGGCTCCAGGATTTCGGCGGGGGTAACGGTGCGACCCAGCTGCTCAGAAATCGAGGTGACGCCCGCATCGCTAATGCCGCAGGGGATGAACTGAGCGAAGGGCTCAAGATCGTTGCAGCAGTTGATGGCGAAGCCGTGCATGGTGGTGTTACGCGAAACGCGCATGCCCAGGGCGGCGATCTTCTTATCCTGGGTCTTGCCATCGCCCAGAATCCACACACCGCTGCGGCCCTCGACGCGCTCACCCTTGATACCCAGGCCCGCCAGGACGTTGATGATAATCTCCTCGACAATGCGCACGTAGGCCACCACGTCGATGGGTTCGGGTAGGCGAAGGATGGGGTAGGCGGTCAGCTGGCCCGGACCGTGCCAGGTGAGCTTGCCGCCGCGGTCAATCTTGACGACCGGGGTGGATTTGTCTGCGGGGTACTCGTGGTCTTCGGTGCGCTTTCCGGCCGTGATGACGGGCTCGTGCTCCAGTAGAAGAATGGTGTTCTGGCGGGTGCGGTTGGCCACCTCATCATGGATGCGGTACTGGTCCTCGAGGCACTCGACATAGTTCACATAGTTCGGGGCGAAGCCCACTCGTTCAATAGTCACAGACATACCTCTACCTTAGACCCGCGGATGAGCTGATGAAAATTAGGTCGCCCTGAATCATATGATGAGCGAACACGGGGCGACACAATACTTTGTGTACTGGTAGGTGAGCGGTGCTGAAGACTAGGGCTTAGAGGTTTAATTTTATCTTTGGGTATTTAATGAAATTATTTAGTGTAATTTGATAGTATTAAGCCATGAATAACGATGAAGTATTCCCGCTCGAAACCATCGGAAACCCCGCCGTGGGCACCCTGAACATTGTCGATTGCCCCTTAGAGATGCGCGTCGAACCGGCTCTGCGCCCGGGGCGCTACACCCGGCGCATCTTCAAGATCCCGGGGAAATCGATAACCCCGAGGCCCGCAAACGGTCCAGGACTCGCGCGGCTCTGCGGGATGAGCGGCCCCTCGGGCGAGAACAACACGGTGAGCCTCTACTACGAACCGCTTGATGCGGGAACCCTGGACCGGCTGCTGGCCCTGCGCCCGCTAGAAATCGAAGAGCTCGTGACCCTGGCCCGCTCCCTGCACGAGGCCATCGAGACCCTGCGCGAAGCGGGGGAGCGGTACGGAGTAATCTCCGCCGAGTACGTGGGACTCACGGCCGGAGGCAAGCCCCGACTGCTGCTCCCGGAGAGCTCCTATATTGCTGCGGAACCCGCTCCCCAAAAGAACGCAGAACCCACAAGCTACGCATGGGCGGGCGAGTACGTGCGCTCCGCCGCAGCCCTGCTATGGCGCGCCGCCTGTGGGCACGACCCCGAACCGGCCGAGGCCCGCGTGCCCCTCAGCCTGCGCCTCGGCCCCGGAACAAAAACCGAAGCCGACCGGGGCGCCGATTGGAGCACCGACCGGGCCCGAAACCTCGGCCGTGCCCTCGAGTACCTGCTGGATGCCCCCGCCGCCCGGCTGGCCCGCATCGGTCTGAACCCCGTGCTTGATCTTGACCTCGACTCCAGGCCCATTAACGTGTACCTCAGCTGCTCCGAACGGGCCCGGATGCTGATTCCCGCCGCTCCGGAACGAGAGGATAGCGCGCGGGACACCCCGCTCGAGAAGACCCGAGAAAAGGTCCGCAAGTTCTTAGAAACCCGCGGGATGGTGACACAACGCGGAAAGTCGGGGAGGCACACCCCCGGGAGAGCCCGCCCACCCGCTACCCACCTCGCCCGACGGCTCGTAAACGCCGACACAGGAGCTGACAAGAAAATCGCCAAAGGCTTGCGGCTTAACACCCCGATGCGGATCGGGGCCACCGCGCTGACCCTGGCCGCGCTCGCGACCTCTGCCGGCATGCTGACTCTCAACGGGGGAGAGGTAGAAGCCTCGGCTCAGATGCACGCCGCCTCCGGTGAATCCCCCACGGCACGCGATGCTCCCGACGTATCGGCGGCGGGAGAACGCGAAAATCCAGAGGCGGTGCTGAGGGCTCTTCTCGACCAGCGCAACCGCGAACGCCGCGCCCGAGGCGGTGCCGAGCTCACTCTCGAAAGCATCGAAGACTCCGCCGGAGGCGGGGAAGACCTGCGCATCGTCGCGGTGGTTTCGGCATCGGGCTACCGGCCCAGCGCTGAGGAGAAGCAGGCCCGCAAACTCAGCGAAGAAAATGGGATCACCCGCCAAAAAGTTATTTTCGAACTGCACCGTGGAGAGCAAGGCTGGGAAATCGTCCGAGCCGAACCCGTATAACCGCGGCATTGCGGGAACACAAAAGCGGCGGCCCCACCCACCGAAGTGGATGGGGCCGCCGCTTTTACGCGCCGCCGGAAAAACCGGCGGAGCTACGCTCGGTTACCCGTCAGGGTATCGCCACAAGGAAACTTCCTTGAGTCTGTGCAGGTCTTAGAGACCCAGCTCGGACTCGAAGTTTGCCTCCTCCAGGCGGGTCTTGACGGTGCGCAGGAAGCGACCTGCGTCTGCACCGTCGACCACGCGGTGGTCGTAGGTGAGGGACAGGTAGCACATGGAGCGGATAGCGATAACGTCGTTACCGTCTGCATCCTGGATAACCATGGGGCGCTTCACGATCGAACCGGTACCGAGGATTGCAACGTTCGGCTGGTTGATGATCGGGGTGTCGAACAGTGCACCGAAGGAACCAATGTTGGTGATGGTGAAGGTCGAACCCGACAGCTCCTCGGGGGAGATGTCGCCGGTACGTGCGCGGCCACCCAGGTCGGCGATAGCCTTTGCCAGGCCAGCAATGCCCAGGTCGGAAGCGTTCTTGATGACGGGAACCAGCAGACCCTTGGGGGTGTCCACAGCAATAGCGATGTTCTCGGAGCCGTGGTAGGTAATCTGCTTGTAGTCCTCGGTCATGGAAGCGTTCAGAGCGGGGTGCTGCTGCAGAGCCTCAGCGGTTGCCTGGACGAAGAAGGGCAGGAAGGTCAGCTTTGCGCCCTCGCGAGCAACGAAGCCGTCCTTAGCCTTTGCACGCAGCTGGACAACGCGGGTCACGTCAACCTCGGTGACCTGGGTCAGCTGGGTGGAGATGTCCAGAGACTCGCGCATACGCTTTGCGATGACCTGGCGGATGCGTGCGGTCTTCTCGACGGTGCCACGCTTGGGGGAAACCTCGAAGGTGTGCGGTGCCTTTGCGGAACCAGCAGCCGGAGCAGCAGCTGCAGCGGGAGCAGCAGCGGCGGGAGCAGCGGAACCCTTAGCGGCGATAGCAGCCTGAACATCCTGCTTGCGGATGCGGCCACCAACACCGGTGCCCTTCACGGTGGACAGGTCGATGCCGTTGTCCTTAGCGAGCTTACGGACCAGCGGGGTCACGTATGCCTCACCCTCAGCAGCTGCCGGAGCGGCAGGTGCGGCGGGAGCAGCAGCCGGTGCAGCAGGTGCGGCGGGAGCTGCGGGAGCGGCCGGAGCAGCTGCGGGAGCCGGAGCGGCGGGAGCAGCAGCAGCGGAAGCGTCACCGATGATAGCCAGAACCTGGCCAACCTCTGCGTCCTCATCCTCGGGGATGCGGATCTCGAGCAGGGTACCTGCAACGGGGGAGGGAACCTCGGTGTCAACCTTGTCGGTGGAAACCTCAACCAGGGGCTCGTCAACCTCAACCTGCTCGCCAACTTCCTTCAGCCAGCGGGTCACGGTGCCCTCGGTCACGGACTCGCCCAGTGCGGGCAGCAGGACCTCGGTGCCGGAAGCGGAGCCAGCGGCGGGAGCAGCCGGAGCGGGTGCTGCGGGAGCCTCAGCAGCCGGAGCGGGAGCTGCGGGTGCAGCGGCAGCGGCGGGAGCAGCCGGAGCAGCAGCGCCGGAACCGTCGCCAATGATAGCCAGAGCAGCGCCGACCTCGACGTCCTCGTCCTCGGGGACGAGAATCTGCTCGACAACGCCTGCTACGGGGGAGGGAACCTCGGTGTCAACCTTGTCGGTGGAAACCTCAACCAGGGGTGCGTCAACCTCAATGGTGTCGCCGACCTCTACGAGCCAGCGGGTGACGGTACCCTCGGTCACGGACTCGCCCAGTGCGGGCAGTACTACGGTGTGGGACATAATCTTTCCCGTTCTCCTTGGTGAATGCTTGAACTAGAAAAATGTGGGGCGGCAACCCGGACGCGCGCCCCCGGTTCAGAACCGGGGAGCACGCATCCGGGTGCGGGGCGTTGTTCAGCGGATACGCCCGTCACCGCCTTGACCTGAAAGGTCGTAACTAAGCCGACGCGAAAAACATCAGCCAGTAAAAATATGTGCGCCTGGATTATGCGCTGTGCAGCGGGGTGCCGTTCAGGAGCATTGCTGCCTCACCCAGGGACTCGTTCTGAGTCGGGTGTGCGTGGATGAACTTGGCGACGTCCTCGGGGAATGCTTCCCAAGCAACCCACATCTGAGCCTCACCAATCTGCTCACCCATGCGCTTACCGATGGCGTGAACACCAACGATGGGGCCGTCCTTCTGACGAACAACCTTGACGATACCGGTGGCGCCCAGGATAGCGGACTTACCGTTACCGGCCAGGTTGTACTCAGCGGTCTCAACGTTGTCAGCGCCGAACTTCTCCTTAGCCTTGGGCTCGGAGTAACCGACGGATGCAATCTCGGGATCGCAGAAGGTGACCTTGGGGATGTTGATGTCTTCAACAACGGTGGGGTTCAGGCCAGCGATTTCCTCGGCAACGAAGATGCCCTGCTGGTAACCGCGGTGAGCCAGCTGAACGCCGGGGACGATGTCGCCCACTGCGTAGATGTTGCCCACGCCGGTGTGCAGGCGCTCGTTAGCCAGGACGAAGCCGCGATCCATGGGGATGCCCTGCTCCTCGTAGCCCATGTTTGCGGTGTTCGGGCCACGACCAACAGCGACCAGAACGATGTCAGCCTCGAAGACCTTGCCGTCTGCCAGGGTGACCTTAGCGCCGTTAGCGTCCTGCTCGACCTTCTCGAAGAAGGTGCCGGTGTTGAACTTGATGCCGCGCTTCTTGAAGGCACGCTCCAGGACCTTGATGATCGCGGGGTCCTCGTTCGGGACCAGGTGGGGCAGACCCTCAATGATGGTGACGTCCACGCCCATAGCGTTCCACATGGATGCGAACTCGCAACCAATCACGCCGCCGCCGAGCACGATAGCGCTCTTGGGCAGGTAGTCCATCTCCAGAGCCTCGGTGGAGGTCAGGATGCGGCCCTCAATGGGCAGACCGAAGGTCTTGGAGATCGAACCGGAAGCCAGGATGATGTTCTTACCCTTGTACTCCACACCGTTAACGGTGATGGTGTCCTGAGCGGTGAGCTTGCCCTCGCCGGCAATGACCTCGATGCCCTTCATCTTCAGCAGGCCAGCGAGACCCTTGAACTTACCGGAAACGATGCCGTCCTTGTAGTCGCGCACCTTGCCCATCTCGATGGACTGCAGAACAGCGTTGACACCGACCTTGGATGCCTCGCGTGCGTCCTCGGCCAGCTCAGCAGCGTGCAGGTAGGCCTTGGTGGGGATGCAGCCGGTGTGCAGGCAGGTGCCGCCGACCTTTTCCTTCTCAATCAGACCGACGGTGAAGCCCAGCTGGCGTGCGCGAATAGCTGCAGAGTAACCAGCGGAACCGCCGCCGAGGATGAGGATATCGAATTCTTGAGCCACGATATTGCTCCCTTGCATAGTTGGTGGGGTACGACCCCGTGCAATGAGTTCTTACCTTATTGGTAGGTTCTCCGGCACACACAGCAGGCCCGCATCAAAAAGACGCGTGCCCATCCGCGTACGCAGAAAAACACTTAATACAACAATACCCCCGATACCGCCCCTTTAAGTTCACTCAGGGTGGTTTTTAGCCAAATAACCCCGCAAGAGGCCAAAAAATTCGAGGCGTATAGCATGCTGGACACCCCGTCCGGCCGTTCTCGCACGGGGATGCTGAAAGGCCCGGACGGGAGAAGAAAAGCTCCCTCAGTGACGAATCGAGAAAAGGCGGCAATGACCTCAACGCAACGCGCGAGGCGCCCCGGCCTGTTCAGCCAAAGCGCCTCGCGCATCCCTATATAACCGTTCAGCAATCAGCGGAAACCCTGCAGAAAGGAAGCCCTCCGCAAGAGTCCCGGCGCCGCCGAACCCTCTACTTGGCGTAGGACTGGATGAAGTTCACCAGGGTTGCGGTACCGAAGCCGGTACCCTCCTTCGGGGTGTAACCGTAGGGTGCCTCCTCGTTGAACGCGGGACCCGCGATGTCCAGGTGTGCCCACGGAATACCCTCGCCCACGAACTCCTTCAGGAACAGGCCCGCGGTCAGGGCACCGCCGAAACGCGAACCGATGTTCTTAATATCGGCAACCTGCGAGTCCAGGCTCTTGCGCAGGGAAGACTCCAGCGGCATCGGCCAGTAAGCCTCACCGGCGGATGCACCGGCGGCCTGCACGCGCTCGCGAATCTCCTCGTCACCCAGCAGAGCCGCGGTGCGCAGGCCCAGGGCGGCCATAGCGGCACCGGTCAGGGTGGCGATGTCCAGAATGACGTCCGGCTTAGCCTCGGAAGCCAGCGCGATACCGTCCGCCATAACCAGGCGACCCTCGGCATCGGTGTTCAGCACCTCAACGGTGCGGCCGTCGCGCATGGTGACGACGTCCTCGGGGCGCAGGGCGTGGCCGCCGGGCATGTTCTCGGCCAGGCACAGGTAACCGGTCACGGCCACCGGAACCTCCAGCTCAGCGGAGGCCACCACGGCATTCAGCACGGCTGCGGCACCGGCCATATCGCACTTCATGGTCATCATCGAAGCGGCGGGCTTCAGCGAGTTACCGCCGGAGTCAAAGGTGATGCCCTTACCCACCAACGCCACGTGAGCCTTCGGGTTCTCGGGGACGTACTTTACCACGGCAAGAACGGGCTTGCGGGGAGAACCCTGGCCAACGCCGGCAATACCGCCGAAGCCCTCCTCGACCAGGCGGTCGTAGTGGAAGAGCTCAATCTCAACGTTTGCGTAATCTTCGGCCAACTCAGCCGCAAACTCACCGAAGGTCTCGGGGTACAGGTGCGACGGGGGCAGGTTCACCAGACGGCGTGCGTCCTTGGTGGTCTCACCCAGGACCAAGGCCTGCACCAGTGCGGGCTCCGCCTCATCGGGATCAATCGAGGAAATAATCAGGACGGACTCAATCTCTTCCTTGATCGAATCCTGGGTCTTGCCGCGCATACCCTCCTCGATGAAGTTACCCAGCACGGCGCCGTGCGCGACGGCCTCAATCTCATCCACGGAGGACAGGCCGAAATCGAAGGCAATCTCCTCGGCGGAACCGGCCAGCTGACGGCTTGCCGAACCAGCGGCGTAGCGCAGGGCATCCAGACGCTCCTGACCGGTAGCCTGATCGGAACCCAGACCAGCCAG
>ERZ1674154.146-NODE-146-length-12523-cov-7.280879_pt1 | contig 12523 bp, 8 predicted proteins | sample MGYA00581306_ERZ1674154 | MGnify/ENA primary metagenome ERZ1674154 (study PRJEB41354, sample SAMEA4873325) | human saliva metagenome | biome: human-associated habitat [ENVO:00009003]; feature: mouth environment [ENVO:08000002]; material: saliva material...
CACGTGCATATCTCGACACGAGTTCGCGCTTTCGCGGCTCTCGCTCTTGCATCCCTGACCCTGGGAGCCTGCTCCTCCACGCAGCCCGCCCCGGCCTCGTCCTCTGGAGCGAACGGGACCAGCGAGACCCGCGTCGTTACCGATGCCTCCGGCCAGGAGGTCACTCTGCCCTCGCATCCGACCCGCGTCGTGACGCTTTCCGAACCGACCACCGACAACGCGCTCGCCCTGGGAGTGACGCCCATTGGTGTCGTATCGGGCCGCGGCCAGCAGACGGTCCCCAACTACCTCCTTGATCGCGCTGGAGACATCCCGATTCTGGGTTCCATCGGCACCCCCAACCTGGAGGCCATTGGTGCCGCCCACCCGGACCTGATTCTCGTTGACGGCACGTCCGTGAAGAACAACGACACCGAGACTCTGACGGCCCTCGGCCAGATAGCTCCCGTCTTCTTCACCACGCAGTCGGGCGGCGACTGGCGCGAGACTTTCGCCCTCACCGCGGATGCGCTCGGCGTGCCCGAACAGGCTGACGTCAAACTCGCGGAGTTCGACCAGCATGTCGCAGATGTGAGCGCCCGCCTGAAGGATGCTGGCTACCTCGACCAGACATACTCGGTTGTGCGCTGGCAGGGCGATAGTGCAGGCCTGATTCTCAAGGAGCTGCCCGCCGGACAAGCCCTGACCGCTCTGGGCATGAAGCGCCCCGCCAATCAGGACCGTGATGGAGAAGGACACTCCGAGCCCGTCTCCCTCGAAAACATCGACCAAATCGATGCGGACTGGATCTTCTTCGGCACGCTCGGCAAGTCCTCGGTGAACAACCCGTCGGCAGGCGGAGCCACCGGTGTTGAGGCGTCTGCCGCCGCACTCGAGGAGGCGAAGAATACTGTTGGTTTCGATTCTCTCGGAGCTGTCCAGGCAAACCACGTCATTCCCGTCGATGGATCCCTGTGGACCTCGACCGGCGGATACCTGCTGATGGACGGTATCGTCTCGTCCATCGAAGCTCAGTTTGTCCCGGCGTCCTGAGCGTGGGACACGCGGTCAGGTGCGCACTGTGCGAATGAGCGCCCACCGACTCACCAGCGTCGCTATTGCCTGTGCAGTGGCGGCGCTGGTGCTTGGTGTCGTCGTGATGGCCTCGCTCGCCCTGGGATCCCGGCAGATCGCCCCGAATATTGTCTGGGAGTCCCTTGTCCACGGCGGAACCTCCCAGGACGCGCGGGTGGTGCTATCCCTTCGTGTACCCCGGACCATCGCGGCGCTCATCATCGGGGGCGCGCTCGGGTTGGCCGGATCAATCATGCAAGCGATGACGCGCAATCCGCTCGCTGATCCTGGCATCCTCGGCGTCAACGCAGGGGCTGCCTTCGCGGTCGTGTCGGCGACCGCAGTCATGGGCGTGTCGACGCGCGCCGTCACCCTCGGCGCTGCGTTGATAGGAGCCGGAGTTGCCTCCGCCCTCGTCTTTGCACTGTCTGGCCGGGGCGCACGCGCCTCGCGTGCACGCCTGGCACTGGCGGGTATCGCCGTGTCAGCCGCACTGGCGTCGCTGACTTCGGCCATCCTGACGGCCAACCAGTTTGCTTTCAATGAGTTCCGCTATTGGGCGTCCGGCTCCTTCGAGGGGATCGGAGTTGATTCGCTCGTCTTGGCGAGCGTTGTCATCGGCGGCGGGGTGGTACTCGGTGCGCTTCTGACGTCCGCTCTTGGCATTCTGACGCTCGGAGACGAGGTCGCCGTCGGTCTCGGCGTTCGGGTACGGCTTGTTCGAGGACTCGCAACCCTGGCAGTCACAGCCCTCGCGGGAGGAGCGACCGCACTCGGGGGTCCCCTCACGTTTGTTGGTCTCGCCGTGCCGCTCCTCGTCCGGCGCGTGGTTGGCGCGCGTCATGGCTTGATCGCTCTCTGGTCCGTCATCGTGGGGGCTGCGTGGGTGTGCGTCGCAGATGTTGCCTCGCGCCTCGTGCTGGCTCCTCAGGAGGTGCCTGTCGGTGTCATCGTCGCGCTCATTGGGGCACCTTTCTTTATCGCAACTGCGCGTGGACGGGGGATGTCGTGAACAGCGGGCGTTACGTGGTACTAGCATTGCCGTGGGTCTCGCTACGCATTCATCGGCGTAGTGCCACAGTCGTCGTTGCTGGACTGCTCATTGCCGTGTGCCTGTCCGTTTACTCGCTGACGCTGGGGGATTATGGTCTCAGCGCCGCAGAGTCTTTCCGTCGACTGATGGGCGATAGCGGGCCTCGAGACGATTTCTTGGGCGTGTACTTCGTGCAGTCTGTTCGTCTTCCGCGTGTGTGTGCAGCGCTGGGAGTCGGATGTGCGCTCGGCCTGTCGGGTGCCATCTTCCAGACGATCTCTGGCAACCCGCTCGGTAGTCCCGACATCGTCGGCCTGTCGACTGGCTCGGCGACGGGCGCTCTCCTTGCGATCATTGTGTGTGGGTCAAGTCCTGCGACGACGGGCGTCGGAGCGCTCGTGGGCGGTCTCGTGTCGGGGGCGCTCATTCTTGCCTGCGCGGGTGGCGTCCGCGTGACAGGAATTCGGGTCGTCTTGGTCGGCATCGGTTTCTCCGCCGCTCTCCGCGCTATCAATTCACTGCTGATCGTCAAGGCTCCCCTGGAAGCGGCGCAGCGCGCGCAGTTATGGAGTGCAGGATCGTTCTCCGGTGTGACGATGGTGCGCATTGTTCCGTTCATTCTCGTTCTTGCGGTGACCGTGCTGGTTCTTGCGTGGCTCGCACGTCCGCTCGCTGTGCTTGCGATGGGGGATGATGTGGCGATGGCCTTGGGGGTGCGGGTACGCGAGGTGCGGATCGCGGTGATCGCTGCGGCGATGGTGTTGGTTTCCATGGCAACCGCTGTTGCAGGCCCGGTGGCCTTTGTGGCTTTGGCGGCACCCCACGTTGCTCGTCGCGTGTGTGGTCATGGGGGAGTGGGGCTTGCATCGTCTGCCGTCGTGGGAGCGCTTCTTGTGCTCGCCTCCGACGTGGTTGCGCAACGGCTCCTGGCGCCCCATGAAATGCCGGTGGGCGTCGTGACTGGCGTCGTGGGTGGCATCTATCTGCTCGTGTTACTCGTTCGTGAGGTGAGGTAACGTCATGACTGATCGGCACAGTGAAGGTGGGCTTCGTGCCCATTCGATCACCGTTGGCTACGGGAAGGACTCTCCGATTCTGGAGGGGCTTTCACTGGATGTTCTGCAGGGCGAACTGACGGTCATCGTCGGCCCGAATGCATGTGGCAAGTCGACGCTGTTGCGGGCACTCGCCCGCGTGCTCAGCGTGCGCTGCGGCGTCGTTGAGTTGGATGGGCAGGTCCTGAATGAGCTGAATCAGAAGGCCCTTGCGCGCCGCCTTGGTCTCCTCGCGCAATCCTCTGTTGCACCGGGCGACATGTTGGTGGAGGACCTGGTTGCGCGCGGCCGCTATCCGCATCAATCTCTCGCACATCAGTGGAGCACGGAGGATGACGAGGCCGTGGCGCGTGCAATGCGTGACGCCGGAGTAAGCGCATTTTGCTCCAGACGTGTCGGCGAACTCTCTGGTGGGCAGCGTCAGAGGGTCTGGATCGCGATGGCTCTGGCGCAGTCGACGGATATCCTGCTCTTGGATGAGCCGACGACCTATTTGGATCTGAATCATCAACTGGAGGTTCTGCGTTTAGCGGACCGCCTACGTGAGGGGGGTCGGACAGTTGTCGCGGTATTGCACGATCTTCACCTTGCTTTCCGCTACGCGACGCATCTCGTGTGTATGAAAGATGGGCGGATCGTTGCTCAGGGAGTGCCGCGAGACATTGTGACGCCCTCTCTGATCTCCGACGTATTCGAGGTTGAATGCGTTGTCATCGAGGATCCTGAGTCGGGGGCACCGCTGGTCATTCCACGTCGTTAGCGGGGGGTAGAAACGAGATTCATAGTCTCAAATGTTGACCAGAAGGTCACTTTAGATGACAGTTATTCGATAATTTAGCTCACAATTTTTTTCAATTAAATATAATTTTCCTTGTAAAACCTGGTTTTGGTGCACCGGTCCGTGAATTTGCTTGTTGTTCGCAATTGCGTGTTGGGGACGAACTAATAGGATGGAGCGTATGGCTCGTAGTTACTCGGACACTGACATGTTGGTCTGTTCATAATTGAGCGAACTTACTAAAATTATCCATGAGGGAAGGAAGGTGGCACGCATGGCGCCACGGTCGTTCACGCGAAGCGAGGGGCTGCGTCTGTCCCTGCTTGCGTTGGCCGCGTCGGCGTCCATTGTTGGTGGCGTGTTTGTCACTGCACCTCCTGCTTTTGGTGACGATGCCCTCCCGGATGCTTCAGCCGCCTGTCTCGTTGCGCAGGGTCCGGAGTCGATGGCTTCTCTTTCCTCGATTGTGCATGCGGGCGAATCGGTTCATGTTGAGGGTTCTGGCTGGGGTCCAGGTACTGAGCAGATACGCGGATTCGTTATCATCACCCTCGATGATGGTGAGACGAAGCGCCCCGATGGAATGGAATTGCCCAGCTGGGTTCCCGATGCTGTTCGTCGTGATCGTACTGCCTGGGCCGTCGCCGACGTGGCGTCCGATGGAACCTTCTCAACGGATATTCCCCTCCCGTCGTCCTGGGAAGTTGGGTCAGCCCATGTGGTTTACATTGGCGATGCTGTCACCGGAACGTATGTCGAAGCTAAGGTGCGTGTCGTTGACACTGCCGTTGATGTTCGGACATGCTCCATGAACGCTGATAGTCCTGACCCCTCCGATCCTGGCTACGCCGTCGTGGTGCCAGATATGCCGGGGGAGGAGACTCCCTCTGCTCCCGCAGACAGTGATCCCGGTGAATCTGCCTCGACGGTGGCACGGCCCGCCATTCCTGCTGACGAACCAAAAGTACTTACCTCTGAGGTAAGAGGTGACCAGGCTTCCGACGCTCAGGTCTCGACTTCGTCATCGACGGATGCCTCTGCGCCCCCTGCCTCAGCAAGTACTGGGTCGTCACGTCCCGGGAGTGCTTTGTCGCGGGGATATGTGAATGGCGGCTCGTCCCAGCTGGGATCTCCCACCCCCGATCCGTCCTCGTCTACTGAACAACAGAGCGTGTCTGCTTCTGAGATTGGACCTAGGTCTCGCTCGGAGCAACAGGCTACGGAGCAAGCTGCCCGCGAGCAAGAGGGCCGCCTCAACGGATGGATCCTTGCAGGTGGTGGGGCGCTTGCGTTGCTCGGTGCCATCGCGACGGTCAGCATTGTGCGCAAGTCGCATGGATCATTCCACTAGATCGAGCGAGCAGCGCACGATGCCAATGTGATCACCACTGACCGCATGGTGCGTGTTCGTGCTTCACATGAAGCCGATGTAGCTGTTACTCTGGTTATCAGGCAATATCTTCTGAGTATTTAAGTCCCAAAGGAGAACCGTTATGCAGCACGGACGGGTTACTTCCGCCCTCGCAGCGCGGGTGCTCGCTGGCCGCAGTCGGGTAATGAGCGTGCTCATGGCCCTATGCCTCTTCGCCGCAGGTGCGCTCGCCATTCCCGGTTTCGCTGCGCGTGCCGATAACAACGATGGTCCCCTCCCTATCCCGAACACCACGTTCGTTATCAACCTCGAGAATGCCTCCGAGTTTGAAGCGGAATACGGTAAGACAGGCTACTGGGGCGTCATCTTGGATAACGGTGGCGTAACGCCGACCGCGCCTCTTACCTTCGAGCGCTCCGGTGAAACAGTCACGGTGACCGCTGATGGCCTGTGGAAGGTAAATGCGCTCGACAACTACAGAATGGTCGTTCCGGTTCCTAATGGCGCCAACAACGGTGAACATGTGACCTGGGAACCCGGTAGTTCCCACTGGGTCACCGTCGTGATCTACCAGGACGACAAGACCCTGGCGAAGACATTCAACTACTCGGTGAAGGTCTTCGAGCCGTCCAGCCCGTCGGCGACGGCCGAACCCACGGTTGACCCCACCGGCGAGCCTGCGCCTCAGCCCACGGGTGGCCCCGCCCCGGAGCCGCCCGTGAGTCCCGCCCCGGAGCCGTCCGGCGAGCCTGCGCCCGCGCCTCAGCCCACGGGTGGCCCCGCCCCGGAGCCGTCCGGCGAGCCTGCGCCCGCGCCTCAGCCCACGGTTGCCCCTGCGCCGGAGCCGTCCGTGAGTCCCGCGCCCGCGCCTCAGCCTGATGATCCGCAGTTGCCGGTTGTCCAGCCGACCGCAACTTCTTCCGCGTCGCCTTCGGCAACGCCTTCCGCTTCGGCCTCTCCTGCAGCGAACGCGACGCAGCCATCCGATACCCCGGTGTCCCCCGTATCGGATGTGTCTGAGCTGACTGATGCAAATAAGGGTGGCGTGAGCGCGGCTTTCACTGGTGGACAGCTGACGATCAATGTTCCCTCCGACAAGGCTGGCGCTGGCGAGTGGGTGAGCGCCAACATCATGCAGACGGGTGAGGCGCGCTGGCTTCAGGTTGAAGACGGTAACAAGGTGACGATGGACGTGGCCGGCCTGCCCATGGGCGAATACAAGGTCGTCGTGGCGAACCGCTCGCACCAGCTGGTCGGCTGGGCCGACTTTAAGGTCGCGTCGACCGTTGGGGCTGCCGGCGCGGGAGCGTCGGTGGATGCATCCGGTTCTGTGAAGTTGCATGCGGAGGTCCTGTCCTCCTCGAATGCCGCCGATGAGTCCGAGGGCTTGAACGGTTACCTGCTCGGTGCCGGTGCGTGCATGCTGATCCTTGGGGGCCTCGTCGTCCTCCAGGTCCTGTCCGGTCCGAAGATCGGATCTTCCTCGCAGGGAGTCACCCTGACGTAGGCTAGGTTTCATGGATCTGTTTGATTCTGAAGCATTCGACGAGTTGGGCGTGCCCGCGTTTTCCGCGGACGCGCCCCTCGCCGTTCGTATGAGACCTTCTCGGCTGGAGGAGGTTGTCGGCCAATCGCACCTGCTCGGTGAGGGGGCTCCGCTGCGTCGCCTCCTGTCGCCCGGCTCTCGAGATGGTGTGTCGGTATCGTCCGTGGTTCTGTGGGGTCCACCGGGAACGGGTAAGACGACGCTCGCGTATTTGATCGCCAGGGCGTCGGGTCGACGCTTTGTTGAGTTATCCGCCGTCTCATCGGGCGTGGGCGACGTGCGTCGGGTCGTGGACAGTGCGCGCCGGACATTGGCGAGCAGTGGCGAGGAAACAATCCTCTTTGTGGATGAGGTGCACCGCTTCTCCAAGTCGCAGCAGGATTCGCTTCTTCCAGCGGTGGAGAACCGATGGGTAGTGCTGGTCGCGGCGACAACGGAAAACCCGTCCTTCTCTGTGATTGCTCCGCTGCTGTCTCGCTCGCTCCTTTTGACGCTGCGTCCGCTTGAGCCTGAGGCGCTTGAAGGTCTCGTTCGCCGGGCGCTGTCCGATGAACGTGGGCTTGCGGGCCGCTTCGCGATGACAGACGAGGCCGTGGCTGGGTTGGTTCGCTTGGCTGGCTCGGACGCCCGCAAGTCTCTGACGCTGCTGGAGGCGGCGGCTGGGGTGGCCAGCGATGATGGGTCCGGTGAGATCACGGTTGCCAGTGTCGAGGCTGCTGCTAACCAGGCGCTCGTACGCTGGGGGCGTGACCAGCACTACGATGTCACGAGTGCTTTTATCAAGTCGATGCGCGGATCGGACGTCGATGCGGCGCTGCACTACTTAGCGCGGATGATTGAGGCGGGGGAGGATCCGCGTTTCATCGCGCGACGTATTGTGATCGCCGCTTCTGAAGAGATTGGTATGGCTGCGCCCGAGGTGCTGTCCACGTGTGTGGCCGTCGCGCAGGGCGTTGCTCTTATTGGAATGCCCGAGGCCCGCCTGCTTCTCGCGCAGGCTGTTGTTGCGGTGGCGACGGCACCCAAGTCGAACGCCACGTACCTGGCCATTGATCGGGCGTTGGCAGATGTTCGGAAGGGAGGCGGGGGAGCGGTGCCCGAGCATCTGCGTGACGCTCACTACGCGGGGGCAAAGACGCTGGGGCACGGTAAGGGTTACCTCTACGCTCACGACCATCCGCATCATGTAGCTGCTCAGCAATATCTTCCTGACGACCTTGAAGGTACCCGCTACTACGAGCCAACAGAGAATGGACATGAGGCGATCCTCACGAAGAGGCTTGCTGCCATTCGTAGTCTGTTGAAAAGACGCTAGGATAGAACAGTTGTCCGCACGAGCGGGCACCTGGGGCCTTAGCCGACGAACCGCTTCCGGTTCTGGAGTTGGCCCCATGTTGGGGATCCACCTTGACATGACACGAGAAACAGGAAGAAGATTTCATGGCAACGAATCGTTCCCGCAAGCAGGTGCGCGAGTCCCGCGCCCTCGGCCTGGCCCTGACCCCCAAGGCCGTTCGCTACTTCGAGAAGCGTCCCTACGGCCCCGGTGAGCACGGCCGTACCCGCCGCCGCCAGGATTCCGACTACGCCGTTCGTCTGAAGGAAAAGCAGCGTCTGCGCGCCCAGTACGGCATCCGTGAGTCGCAGCTGCGCCGCGCCTTCGAAGAGGCTCGCCGCACCGCTGGCCTGACTGGTGAGAACCTGGTTGAGCTGCTCGAGATGCGTCTGGACGCCCTCGTCCTGCGCGCTGGCTTCGCCCGCACCATCCAGCAGGCCCGTCAGGTGGTCGTTCACCGCCACATCCTCGTTGACGGCAAGATCGTCGACCGCCCCTCCTTCCGCGTGAAGCCCGGTCAGACCATCCAGGTCAAGCCCAAGTCGCAGACCACGGTCCCCTTCGAGATTGCCGCTGAGGGTATTCACCGTGACGTGCTGCCCGCTGTCCCCGAGTACCTGGACGTCGAGCTGTCCCGTCTGAAGGCGACCCTGGTTCGTCGCCCGAAGCGCGCTGAGGTCCCCGTGACCGTCGACGTGCAGATGGTCGTCGAGCACTACTCGCGCTGACGTTTGTCATAGTCGCGCCCCCGAGCTACGCGCTCGGGGGCGCGATTTTCTTTATCCCACAGTCTGCTTATGCGTGCCGATGTGCCCACAGAGGTGGGGACGGACTAACATGGGGCACTATGCGTACGTCTGAAATCCGCACCCGTTGGCTCGACTACTTCGAGAAGCAGGGTCATGAGGTCTGTCCTTCCGTCTCCCTGGTGTCCCCGGAGCCGTCGATTCTTTTTACGATCGCGGGCATGGTCCCCTTCATTCCCTACATCATGGGCGTTGAGCCTGCGCCGTGGCCCAGGGCTACGTCGGTGCAGAAGTGCATTCGTACCAACGACATTGACAACGTGGGTAAGACGACTCGCCACGGTACGTTCTTCCAGATGAACGGTAACTTCTCCTTCGGTGACTACTTCAAAGAAGGTGCTATTAACTTCGCATGGGATCTGCTGACGGGTTCGCGTGACGAGGGCAAGTATGGCCTCGACGGAGACCGTTTCTGGGTGACGATTTGGGATCAGGACGAGGAGGCTCTCAACGTCCTGACGAAGCAGGTCGGCATGGATCCCAAGCACATTGTGCGCCTGCCGCGCGTGGAGAACTTCTGGGATACGGGCCAGCCCGGCCCCGCCGGCCCCTGTGCCGAGTGGCACTACGACCGTGGTCCCGCGTACGGCCCCGAGGCTGTGGGCGGCACCGTGGATCCGGGCGGCGACCGTTACCTCGAGGTCTGGAACCTTGTGTTCGACCAGTTCATGCGCGGTGAGGGAACCGGCAAGGACTACCCGCTCCTGGGTGAGCTGGACAAAAAGGCGATTGATACGGGTGCCGGCCTGGAACGTCTGGCCTTCGTCATGCAGGACAAGCCCAACATGTACGAGATCGACGAGGTTTTCCCCGTCATTGAGGCCGCCATGCAGATGAGTGGCAAGCGCTACGGTTTGGGTGCAGCCGGTCCCGAGGCCGGGGCAGCCTACGACGATGACGTACGTATGCGTGTCGTGGCGGACCACGTGCGTTCTTCGCTCATGCTGATCGGCGACGGTGTGCGCCCCGGTAACGATGGCCGCGGCTACGTGCTGCGCCGCCTGATCCGCCGCGCGGTCCGCTCGATGCGTCTCCTGGGTGTCGACGAGGCGACCATGCCTACCCTGCTCACCGCTTCGAAGGACGCGATGAAGGCCTCGTACCCTGAGCTGGAGACGAACTGGAAGACGATTTCCGAGGTTGCCTACGCGGAGGAAGACGCGTTCCGCCGCACGCTCAGCGCCGGTACGACGATCCTGGACGCTGCGGTTGCGAGCGCGAAGGAGTCGAAGGGTGCCCCCGTTATTTCTGGTGCCTCCGCGTTCTCGCTACACGACACCTACGGGTTCCCGATCGATCTGACCCTTGAGATGGCCGCCGAACAGGGCGTGTCCGTTGACGAAGAGGGCTTCCGCACCCTCATGGCCGAGCAGAAGGAGCGTGCACGCGCCGACGCCCGCTCGAAGAAGACCGGACACACCGACGTCCGCGTCTTCCATGACATCGAAAAGGCGATGGGCGGCGGTTCGACGTTCCTGGGTTACACCGAGCAGGCATCCGAGGCCACGGTTGAGGCGCTTCTCGTCGATGGCGTGGAGGCCCCGGCAGCCACGGCTCCCTGTGAGGTCGAGGTGATCCTGGACCGCACCCCCTTCTACGCCGAGATGGGCGGCCAGCTGGCTGACCACGGTACGATTCGACTCGCGGGCGGCGGCGTCGTTGAGGTTCACGACGTGCAGGCCCCGATCCGAGGCCTGAGCGTGCACCGCGGCACCCTGACCGAGGGCAGCATGACGGTGGGGGAGAAGGCCTACGCCGAGATTGACGGCGAGCGTCGCCTCGCGATCGCTCGAGCCCACACCGCTACTCACATGGTGTACGCGGGCCTGCGCAATGTCGTGTCCGAGAATGCGGATCAGGCGGGTTCAGAGAACTCGCCGTCGCGCCTGCGTTTTGACTTCCGTCACTCGAGCGCGCTTGCCGTGTCCCAGCTGAACGACATTGAGGCTCTTGTTAACGAGAAGCTCGCTGAGGATCTCCCCGTCACAACGGAGGTCATGAGCATCGAGAAGGCCAAGGAGATGGGCGCAATCGCTCTCTTCGGCGAAAAGTACGGTTCCGAGGTTCGCGTTGTGACAATCGGCGATGGCTTCGACCGTGAGCTGTGCGGTGGCACCCACGTGCCTACGACGGGCCATATCGGCCGTGTGACGGTGCTTGGCGAGGGATCCGTTGCCTCCGGTGTGCGCCGCATCGAGGCCCTCGTTGGCGACGGAGCGTATGAGTTCCAGGCGAAGGAACATGCGTTGGTCTCCCAGCTGTCTCAGCTTGTGGGCGGGCGTGCCGACGAACTTCCCGAGCGAATTGAGTCTCTGCTCATCAAGCTGCGCGAGTCCGAGAAGGAACTGGACAAGATCCGTACCGAGCAGGCGCTGCGCCGCGGCGGTGAACTCGCCGCTGCCTCCGAGCGCGTGGGTAAGGTCAGCCTCGTCGCCTCTGCCGTTGGTGAGATGCCGTCGGCTGACGCACTGCGTACGTTGGCTCTGGACGTTCGTGACCGCATGGGCAACGAGCGCGGTGCCGTCGTAGCGCTTGCCGGTCTCGTCGGCGGTAAACCTTCCTTGGTCATCGCGACGAACGAGGGTGCCCGTGAGGCCTCCGTTAAGGCAGGCGCGCTTGTGCGCGCCGTCGGTAAGTACATGGGTGGCGGCGGCGGTGGCCGCGACGATATCGCCCAGGGTGGCGGCACAAAGCCCGAGGGCATCCCGGCCGCACTTGATGCGATTCGTTCGCAGATCGAGGCCCTGTGAGCCTGCGCAGGGGTATTCGCATCGGCGTAGACGTCGGCACCGTTCGTGTCGGCGTCAGCCGTTGCGACCCTGACGGCATCTTGACGATGCCGGTCCAAACGCTGACGCGCGCACCCGATCTGTCGGACCTGTCTGCCCTGGCCGAAATTGTCACCGAACACGATGCCATCGAGGTGATCGTGGGTCTGCCCAGGCACCTGCGCGGCGGCGAAGGAGTCTCCGCTAAGGGGGCGCGCAAGTATGCGCGCCGCCTCAAGAAGCTTGTGCCGGACGTTCGCGTCGCAATGGTGGACGAACGGCTGACATCGAACCAGGCGCATGCGCGTTTACGCGCGTCTGGAATTCCGGAATACGAACACCGCAGCGTGATCGATCAGGTTGCGGCACAGATCATCCTTGAACAGGCCCTTGAGCTCGAACGCATGAGCGGTCGCGCGCCGGGCGAGGAGATCATCCTCGAGACCAGCGAAGGAGCGAATCGATGAGTACGCCCCCCAAATATCCCTTCCGTTCGCGCCGCGAAATTCATTCCGGCCAGCGGAAGGTGTACTCCGATGCTCCGAACGAGGAACAGCTTTCGGCTCCATCCGACCCCACGTCGGCGCGCGGCAGCAGGGGGTCCGCACAGGCCTCGTCTGACCCTACGTCGGTGCGTGGCAGCGTGAGGCGTCCTCAGGCCTCGTCTGACCCTACGTCGGCGCGCGGCAGCAGGGAGTCCGCACAGGCCTCGTCTGACCCTACGTCGGTGCGTGGCAGCGTGAGGCGTCCCCAGGCCTCGTCTGATCCCACGTCGG
>ERZ1674154.154-NODE-154-length-12198-cov-10.310632_pt1 | contig 12198 bp, 9 predicted proteins | sample MGYA00581306_ERZ1674154 | MGnify/ENA primary metagenome ERZ1674154 (study PRJEB41354, sample SAMEA4873325) | human saliva metagenome | biome: human-associated habitat [ENVO:00009003]; feature: mouth environment [ENVO:08000002]; material: saliva material...
TTGCCCAACTTGCAGCACCCGCCCAGTTTCTTGGAGTTGCAAAGACGAAGATCTCATCCGACGTTCCATTGACTTTCACGACTCGTTTTTCGTAATCGTCGTCGGCCTTGGTTTTCGGTTCCTTGTTCGTACCGAATTCAAAGCGCAGCTCGCCCTTGGGTAAGAATGACGACCCATCTGACGTAGCCGTTCCATCCCACCCTGGGGCTGCGATTCCTTCGTGTGCCCGGATGTCGATGTTGGTAACCCCGGGTGTCTGCGCGAGTAGCCTCCGCATGAGTTCCGGAAAGTCCCCTCGAGACTCGAGGGTGTCTGCCCATCTATCCAAATCGAGCGCGTTTACCAGCAACGGATTTGTTCCCATGAGGGCACGGTACACTGCCCCACGGTCATCTGATGTCTAATCGGATAGGAGCCGAAGAATTAACCGTTGCAGTCGTAGTGTCATACCGGGATCCCCGCCCCGGCCTCGTTACAGGCCGACGGCCGCCAGACCTCCCTCGAGGAGGTCTGCGAACTGCTGCTCGGTGATGACGGGGACGCCGAGGGCCTCGGCCTTCGCGGCCTTCGATCCCGCGCCGGGTCCCGCGACGACGAGCGAGGTCTTCTTCGAGACGGAACCCGCGGCCTTGCCGCCGCGCGACGTGATCGCTTCCTTGGCTCCCTCGCGGTCGTAGCCGGGCATCGCGCCCGAGACGACGATGGTGAGTCCCGCGAGCACGTCCGAGGCCGGTTCGGGCGCCTCGTCGGCCATGCGCACGCCGGCGCGCGCCCACGCCTCAAGCACCTCCAGGTGCCAGTCGACCGTGAACCAGTCGCGCAGGGAGCGTCCGATTTCCTCGCCCACCCCCTCGACGGCGGAGAGTTCCTCGACCGAGGCGGCGCGCAGGGCGTCCATCGAGCGGAAGGTATCCGCGAGCGCGCGGGCCGCCGTGGGGCCGACGTGGCGGATGGACAGGGCGACGAGGACGCGCGCGAGGGGCTGGCTCTTGGCTTTGTCCAGCTCGGCGAGCATTTTCTCGGTGCCCTTGGAGGCGCTCGGCTCAATCGGTTCGAAGACGGTCTGGCCGCGTAGCTTGCGGGGCTTGTAGGCCTTCGTCCAGAAATAGCGAACCTGCTTCCAGTCTCCGGTTTCCTCGCCCTTCTGTTTCACGGGCTTCCACACCATGACGTCGCGCAGATCCTCGGCGCGCACATCGAAGAGCGCGGCCTCGGTGCGCAGGACGGGGGCCTGCGGGGCGGGCAGGAGTTCTTCGGCGCGGGTGATCTGCTCGCCGTGGGGTAGCTCGCGTCCGCCCTCGAGCGTAAGGACGGTGCCGTCCTCCAGCGTGACACTGTGGCCGGCGACCAGGGCGGCGGCCACCTCGTCGCGGTCGTTGTCGGGCTGCGTCATGGCCAGGGCAGATTCGTCGCCGAGGCCCTCGACGTCCAGGGCGCTGCGCGCGCCGACGTGAGCGAGGCGCTCGGTGATCTGTGCGGGGCAGGCACCCTTGTTGGGGCAGCGCAGGTCGACGTCGCCTTCCTTCTCCTGCACGAGGGGGGTCCCGCAGGAGGGGCACTGCGTGGGCATGACGAAGGGGCGTTCGGAGCCGTTGCGCGCGTCCTCGACGGGGGCGACGATCTCGGGGATGACGTCGCCGGCCTTACGCAGGACGACGAGGTCGCCGATGAGGACGCCCTTGCGGGCGACTTCCTGGGCGTTGTGCAGGGTCGCGCGCGCGACATTCGAGCCTGCGACCAGCACGGATTCCATGACGCCGTAGGGGGTCACGCGGCCCGTGCGGCCCACCTGTACGCGGATGTCGAGCAGGCGCGTGTGGACCTCTTCGGGCGGGAACTTGTAGGCGGCAGCCCACCGCGGCGTGCGCGAGGTGGATCCGAGCGAGCGTTGGAGGGACAGGTCGTTAATCTTGACGACGACGCCGTCGATCTCGTGGACAAGGCCGTGGCGGTCCGCGCCGATCTCGGCGATGCGCTCCTCAATGGCCTTTCGGCCCGTCAGCAGGCGAGTGTAGGGCGAGACAGGCAGGCCCCACTCGCGCAGCTGCTCGTACCAGCCCATTTGGGTGGTCGGCTCGGTGAACTCATCCCCGGCCTCGACGAAGCCGATGCCGTGGGCGACCATCGCAAGGGGGCGCTTGGCGGTCTCTGCGGGGTCTTTTTGGCGCAGGGAGCCGGCGGCGGCGTTACGCGCATTGACGAAGGTCTTTTCCCCGGCCTCGACGCGGGCCTCGTTGAAGGCTGCAAAGTCGGCGACCGGGAAGTAGACCTCGCCGCGCACCTCGATGCGGGCGGGGGCGGCGCCGGTCAGGGTCTGCGGGATCGAGGCGATGGTTCGCGCGTTGGCGGTGACGTCTTCGCCGACGTAACCGTCGCCTCGGGTCGCGGCGCGCACAAGGCGACCATTCTCATAGAGGAGGTTGATCGAGAGGCCGTCGACCTTCACTTCGGTCGTCATCTCGAGGTCGGTGATGCCAGTGGCCTCAGCCATGCGGGTCTCCCACCCCGCAAGTTCCTCGAGGGAGAACACGTCGTCGAGGGACATCATCTGGGCGAGGTGGCGCACCTCGGAGAAGCCGGAGTCGACGCTGCCGCCCACGCTCATCGTGGGCGAGTCGGCACCGCGCAGCTGCGGGAAGCGTTCCTCGATCTGTTCGACCTCACGATACATGCGGTCGTAGTCCGCGTCCGAGATCGTCGGCGCATCGCGGTCGTAGTAGGCGGCACGCGCCTCCTCGATGCGCGTCACCAGATCGTTGTAGCGGTCGCGAGTCGTCTCGAACGTGTCGTCATGCATGGGGTCCATTCTTGCATTTCGCAGCTGTCTCGGTCGGGGTTCGGAACGCTCACGAGCGTCGCCGGTGGCGTTATCCACACCCTCGCGCGCCCGGAGCACTTATCCACAGGGGCCTCGCGTGTCGCGCCGCTATCCACAGGGCGCGCGACGCCGCTTGAAGATGCGCGGGCGCGGCGGGATCGTGGAGGTATGAGCGACAGCAAATGCCTGGCACGCGCGGCCCTGCGCACCGACCTGCACCTGGCGTGCGTCGACGGACCCGACGTCGGCCTCGTTCTCGCGCCGGGCACCGTGGGCAGAGCCGGAGACGTCCCCCTGTCCTGCGCGAGCGTTGCACGCGAGCACGCCGAGTTTTCCACGCGAGGTGGGCGCGCCTGCCTGCGCGCGTCTCCACACACGTCGCCCATACGGGTGCACACGCGAATGCGCGGATGGCACCGACTTCGCGGACGCAAACGGCTCGCCCCGGGCAGGCGCGTCCGCCTGGGGGGAGACACTCTCGAGGTGCGATGCCGCCCGCGGGCGCTTACGTGGCCGGGCATCGATCGCCGAGGCCGTGGGGTCTTCTCAGGATCCTCTCTCCTGCGCGGGGCACCCCTCGTCTCCCTCGTCGTCATGGGTGGCCTCATGGCCTGGCGCCTGCACACCTTGGCCGCGTCCCCGCGAGTGCTCTGGACGCTCGCCGGGGTCGTCGCGGTCATCGCCTGCATCGTGGCGGTCGTGATGGTCCTGCGTGCACGCAGGCGTCGGCGAGAATGGGACGGGGCCGCGCTCGCCCTCGTCCTTGCCTCACTGCCTACCGCGGGTGAGCCTACGCGCATCCCGAGGGCCGCCGTCTGGCCGGGGCGAGCGACGCGGCTCGGGCGTCGAGTGATCCTGGCTGCCACGTCGTCTTCCTCCCAGCCGGGTGATGCCGCGTCGCTGGGCGTCGTGGGAGAGTACGGTGCCGAGTGTGCGCTGTGGTGCGCGGGGCAGGTGGCCGCGCAGCTTGGCGGGGCACGCGTCTGGTGGCGCTCCTACTCCCCCGTGCTGCTGGGATACCCGGCGCTCGACATCCACGTGACCGGGGAGGATGAATGCCCGTACTGTGCCCGTGGCGGGGTGAACGACAAGGCGGCCTCCGCCCTACACATCGGCTACGCGGCGCACGTTGCCGAGCTGCCCTCGTGGTGCGCCCGCGTGTGCGTCACCGATGAGCGGCCAGTCTCCACGCGCTGGTGGTGGACCGTGACACGAACGACCAGTGAAGATGCGCTGCCCGAGCGCGTGGACTGGGACCCGGATGCTGCCCGCGGGCACTCGGGTACGCTCAGCGTCGTCATCGGCCACTCCGAGGCGGGACCCGTCGAATTAGACCTCGTCACGGACGGCCCACACGCCCTCGTCGCCGGTTGCACGGGTTCGGGCAAGTCGGAGGCGTTGCTCGGTTGGCTCGCCTCCATCGCGCACTGCTATTCGCCCGCATGCGTGCGTTTCATCCTCATCGATTACAAGGGCGGCTCCACCTTCGCGCGCCTGGCGGACCTCCCCCACACGCAGGCGCTGCTCACCGACCTGGACGCGGGGGCCACGTCGCGCGCCCTGGACGGTATTGCCTCGGTCCTGGCACGGCGCGAAGCGGCGCTGAGCGATCTGGGTGTGCCGGATCTGGCGGCCTGGGAGCGTGCCTACGAGGAGGATCCCGCCCGCACTCCACAACCTCCCCCGCGCCTCGTCGTCGCCATCGACGAGTTCCGCGTCCTGGCCGACACCCATCCCTCCTCGATGGACATCCTGCTGCGTCTGGCCGCTCAGGGCCGCAGCCTCGGCCTGCACCTGATCGCCGCGACGCAGCGCCCGTCGGGGGCGATCAACGCATCGATGCGCGCCAACATGGACATTCGTTTGGCTCTGCGATGCGTGAGCGCCCCCGACTCCACGGACATCCTGGGCGATGCCCGGGCCTCGTCCCTGCCCCGCGTCCCCGGGCGCGCAGTACTCGCGGGAGTGGGCACGCTCCAGCTGTCTTACATGGCCGACGTCGCCGCGGTCGTGTCCGAGTGCGCGGCGCGCTGGCCCGCCGCGAGCGCCGCCCCGCTGTGGGCACCTGCGCTCCCGGGTTCTCTCACGTGGACTCAGATCGACGAGGCCTGGGAGGAGCAGGGCGAAAACGGCGGCGCTGCGCTGGGGTCCGTCGTTCTTGGGCTGGTTGAGGGCATCGAGTCTCATTCGCCGCTGGTGTGGGAGGGAGGCTCTGTCCAGATCCAGACGAGCGCTCACGAGGCGGCGTTGGCATCTCGATGGGCGCGCTCGATTGCTGCGAGGATCGCAGGGGCAAGTCGGCTGCCTCTGCACGTCATCGGGGACGAGGCAGTCCCTGGCGCTTCCTCGCGGCTTTCCCCGCGTGACCTGGGTGCCATCGACCTCGTCGAGGGGATCCGTGCGCACGGCCCCGCGGTGCTAGCGATTTCGGATGTGACCGCTCTGCGCTCGTCTCTGGCTCAGGCGCTGTCACTCCCCCAGGCTGAGGAACTCTGGTCGTCGCTGCTGACGGGTGCCGCTCGGTCCGGCGTCATCCTCGTTGCGGCGTTCTCAGGACGTTTCACGTCCTCGTCGGCTGCCATGGGGGCTTTCTCAATGCGGCTCGTGCGCGCCAGGGACGCCGACGAGGCTCTACACGCCGGGATCCAGCCGAGTAGCCTGCGTTCCCTCGGGGAAGCCCATGCGCTGTTGGCCCGCCCGGGCGAGGAGACGGCCCTCGCATGCGTCCCCATCGATCCTCCGCCCACAGGAGTTTTCCAAGGCACCGATGGTGTCTGTCATGCGTGGCGGATTCCCTCCCCTCAGGAGACTGCAGCGTTGGTCAGTAATGCCTCCGCCCCGGCCCTCATCGGCCCCGAGTATGAACCCATCCGGTGGGTAACAGACAAACCCTGGGTGATTATCGGAGAACCCTCCGACATGCGCGTCGTCGAGGCGCTCCATGCCACGCACGGCTGGCCCACCCCCACAATTGCCGAGATTATTCCAGAGAACGCATGGACCAGAATTACGCGCCGCGACGGTCACCGCATGCTTGCACTCAACCCCTCGGACAACGTCATGCGAGGACTCATGCGCACGAGCCGCAGGTACCCGCTATCGATTGCAGCACACCCATGGAATCCCTCCTGCGGGCTCATCTGGGAGGATGATACCCTGACAACGGTCCAACTGACCGTAGGGTCAGTTAACACCTAAGTCCCAGCTTTTTCGCCGAGCGTGACTAGACGCATAGTGACCTCTCCACACGAATTGTTCAGACATCTTGCGCATCTACCACGACTGGCGGACACTGACAGACGGCTACACGAAGTCCCTACAGCACACGGTAACGCAAGGAGAACACACATGGATTGGCGCAGCAAGGCGGCTTGCCTGACAGTCGACCCCGAACTCTTCTTCCCCATCGGGAACACGGGGCCCGCCATCAGCCAGGTGGCCGAAGCGAAAGCCGTGTGCCGCGAATGCGACGTCAAGGGCATCTGCCTGCAGTGGGCAATCGACAATAACCAGGACTCGGGCGTCTGGGGCGGCATGAGCGAAGAAGAACGCCGCTCGCTCAAACGCCGCGCCGCGCGTGCGCGACGCGCAGGCTGCTAAGAACACCGCGACCATACACCGCACGAAGGCCGGGAATCCACGACGGATCCCCGGCCTCGTTCGTTCTCATGCCCCCGCGTCAGGCGGGATCGAGGTTAACCCACAGCGTCACGAGCGTGCCGCCACCCTCGCGGGGTGCCCACTCGATAGAGCCACGCAGCTCGCCGCGCACCATCTGGTGAACGATCTGCGTGCCCAGGCCGCTCATGGGCGTTCCCGGCACGAAGCCGACACCGTCATCTGCGACAGTGACCTTCATAGACAGGCCCTCACGCTGAGCGCACACCTCGATACGACCGTCACGGTCGGCCAGGCCATGCTCGACCGAGTTGGCGACCAGCTCATTGAGAACGGTCGCCAGCGCCTGGGCCTGATCGGCGGAAATCGTCCCAAAGTTTCCGGTCGTGATGACCTCGACGCCGTGATCCGTGGACGCTATCGCGCCAGCCATGCGCACGATCGTGCGTGCGACCTCGTCGAAGTCGACGGACTCGTCGACGTTCTGGGACAGCGCAGCATGCACGGTCGCGATGGCCTGAACGCGGCGCTCAGCCTCCGCGAGTGCCACCTTGACGGCGTCCTCACTGGAGCGACGCGACTGCAGTCGCAGCAGCGCGGACACGGTCTGCAGGTTGTTTTTGACGCGGTGGTGGATCTCGCGGATCGTCGCGTCCTTCGTCATGAGTTCCTGCTCGTGGCGGCGTACCTCGGACACGTCGCGCAGGAGGATGACGGCTCCCAGGCGCTTGCGCCCGTTTTGCAGGGGCAGGGCACGCATGGAAATGGTGGAGGCGCTCGCCGCGATCTCGACACGCCAGGAGGCCCGCCCCATGACGACGACGGCCATCGATTCCTCGATGAAGGTGCCTTCGCCGATCACGTCGGTGATCTCCTGGGCCAGGACCTTGCCCTTCACGTCGTGGCGGATACCCAGGCGCGCCAGGCACGACATGGCGTTGGGGTTAGCCTGCAGGACGCGCCCCTCTGCATCGAGCAGGAGCGCACCGTCGAGGACGCGCGGAACACCGTGGGAGGTGACCTGCGGGGTGGAGTCGTAGGGATACTCGCCGCGCGCGATCATCTGGCAAAGCGTGTCGGCCGCGGCGATGGTCCACCCCTCGAAGCCCATGGACAGGCGGGGGCTGGACAGGTTCGTTTCACGGGTGATGACCGCGATAATGCGCCCGTCGTGGCACACGGGAACGCACGTTTCCTGCATCGAGTAGGTGCCCGCCCAGCGCGCAGCGGGCGAGCGCACAACCTGGCCGGTCTGGATGGCGCGATGCAGGTCGACCTCGCGGGCGGCGGGCAGGTGCAGGCCGATGATGTCGTCGACGTGAACGGTCGTCGAGGTCGCGGGGCGGCAGTGGTTGGCGGCGATGAATCTGCCGTCGTCGGCGGGCAGCCACAGAACGAGGTCGGCGGCTGCCAGGTCAGCGAGCACCTGCCAGTCCGCAAACAGCAGGTGCAGCCAATCAATGTCCTGCTCCGACAGCGGTGTCGAAGAGGCTTCTTCAGCTAACTGCATGAGGCTACGCATGGCTCTACTCTAGTGGGAGCGGGGCCACAAAGGCGGTCCTTAGTTGTAAATGAGCGCCGGGCCACGATTCGGCGGCCACCTCAGAGAGAAGGAGAATCATGGAGTTCACCCAGTCTGTTACCTATCCGGGCACTGTTGACGAAGTCGTCGCCATGTTCCTCAGCCCGGGCTACCAGGAGCGACGTTTCGGTTCCTTCCTGGTGCCGGGCAGCACGACGGCGAGCGTGGAGGGTGGCCGCATCACGTTCTCAGGTGACGTGCGCCCGGAGCTGATCCCGGTGGCCGCCTCCCGTTTTGTCAAGGGCAGCCTGCGCGCGACGTTCGTGGAGGAGTGGAAGAGGGACGAGGCCGTGGCCCGTTCGCGTTCGACGCTGACCGTGGAGGGTGCGCCCGTCTCCTTCGACGCGGCCTCCGCCCTCTCCCCCGCGGATGATGGCTGCACGCGCGCCGTGAAGGGGAACGTGTCGGTGCGAATTCCGCTGTTTGGCGGGCGCATTGAGAAGGAGGCGGTGGCCCACGCGGGAACGGTCATCGAGCACGAACGCGAGCTGGCCGCCGCATGGTTGGCGGAGCATCGCTGAGCGCTGCGCTTCGCTGTACGAAAAACACCGTCCGCCCAGCGCTGATGCCTGGGCGGACGGCACCTTTTTACGCGACAATGGTCCTATGAGTGATACCCCGAAGTCCCTGTACATGCAGCGTACGGGCGTGCGTCAGTACGTCGCCCGCAACCAGGATGGAGCCGAGATCCGCATCGGTCACGGCCCCGGTCTCTTCTCCCCCGGCGACCTGCTCAAGCTCGCGATCGCGGGCTGCAAGGCGATGAGTTCGGACGCGCGTCTGGCGTCTCGCCTGGGCGATGATTTCGAGCAGTTTGTCGGCGTGTCCGCCGACTACGACCAGGACCATGATCGTTTCACGCACGTAGACGTCGAGCTGGTTCAGGACCTGTCCGCACTGTCCGATGAGGAGATCGCGGACCTTGAGCGCCGCGCAAACGCCGCCATCGACCGCAATTGCACGATCGCGCACTCGGTCGTCGACCAGGCGCTGCCGGCCTCGCACACGTGGACGAACGAGCGGATCGACTGACGTGAGCGTCGTCGACCGCCAGTACGAGGACCTGCTGGCGCGCATTATGGGTGAGGGCACCCCCAAGGGTGACCGCACCGGCACGGGCACGCGTTCCCTGTTCGGGGCGCAGCTGCGCTACGACCTGTCCAAGGGCTTTCCACTGATCACGACGAAGCGCGTGCACTTCAAGTCGGTGGTGGGCGAGCTTCTGTGGTTCCTGTCCGGCTCCTCCAACGTGTCCTGGCTCCAGGAGCACGGCATCCGCATCTGGAACGAGTGGGCGGACGAGGACGGCGACCTCGGCCCGGTGTACGGCGTTCAGTGGCGTTCCTGGAACACCGGAGATGGCCGCCGCATCGACCAGATCTCCCAGGTCCTCGAGGCCCTGAAGACGAACCCGGATTCGCGTCGCATGGTGGTCTCCGCGTGGAACGTCGGTGACCTGCCCGAGATGGCCCTCGAACCCTGCCACGCGTTCTTCCAGCTCTACGTAGCCGATGGGCGCCTGTCGCTGCAGCTCTACCAGCGCAGCGCGGACATGTTCCTGGGCGTTCCTTTCAACATCGCGTCCTACTCGCTGCTCACCCACATGTTCGCCCAGCAGGCGGGCCTTGAGGTCGGCGACTTCATTTGGACGGGCGGGGACTGCCACATCTACTCCAACCACACGGAGCAGGTGACCGAGCAGCTGAGCCGTGAGCCGTACCTGTTCCCGCGCTTGGACCTGACGAAGGCTCCGTCGATGTTCGAGTACTCCTTCGACGATATTTCCCTCGTCGACTACCAGCATCACCCCACGATCAAGGCACCGGTCGCCGTATGACAAAACTCGCCGCGATTTGGGCCCAGGATAGCAACGGGATCATCGGGACGGGCACGGCCATGTCCTGGCATGTTCCCGCTGATTTCCGGCACTTCAAGGCCTCCACGATGGGCTGCCCGATCATCATGGGCCGCCGCTCGTGGGAGGCCCTGGGCCGCGCGCTGCCGGGCCGCACGAACATCGTCATCACCCGCACGCCCGGGTACATGGCCGAGGGCGCACTCGTCGTTTCTTCCGTCGAGGAAGCCCTGGATGCCGCGCGCGAGGAAACGGCACGCACACAGGCCCCCTACATCTGGATCACGGGCGGGGCGCAGCTCTATGCGCAGACCTTGCCCTTCCTCGACGAGGCCGTGGTGACCGACCTGGAGTTGGATGTGGCCGCGAGCGCACCCGAGGGTTCGGCCTTCGTGTACGCGCCGCCGCTGGATCCGTCTCTGTGGCGCAGGGATGAGAACCGCAGTGATGCCGAGTGGCGTGAGCGCTCGGGGGACGCTCGCTGGAAGGTGAGCACCTGGGTGCAGCGTTAACTCTTACCGCACCTCTGTGTTATTCGACAACTGTCTGGGGAGGCCCCGCGCAATGCGCGGGGCCTCCGTCGTAGGATGCACTGTGCCTTCATCTCCCTTGTTAACGAATCCGACGCTGCGCGCGCTCGTGGCGATCGCTCTGTTTACCTACACGGCGCAGAACATGCTCAACGTGTCGATCGCTCCCCTCTCGCGCGCCCTGGACCTGCCCGAGTGGATCGTGGGTGCGGCGGTGTCCCTGGCGGCTGCCGCGGTGACGGCGCTCAGCCAGTTCTGGGGGCGTCGCTCGATTGCCTGGGGTCGCAGGCGCGTCATTCTGCTGGCGCTGATCCTGGCATTGACGGCGGGCACGCTCTTTTCGGCAGCAGTGTGGGCGCGCGCAGCCGGTTATATCGGCGCGTTTGCCGCGGCGGGGGCCATCATGGCGGCGCGCGGCCCCTTCTTCGGTGCGGCCGTCGCGGCGATCCCGCCGACCGGGCAGGCCCTCGTCGCCGAGGTGACCCCGGACGAGGGGTCGCGCGTGCGCGGCACATCCGCGTTCTCGGGAGCGATCAACCTGTCCGTCATGGTCGGTTCCCTCGTGTCCTCGGCGCTGGGTGCGTGGTGGATCTTCGGACCCGTGCACGCCACGCCGATTTTCGTTCTCATCGCGCTGGCCATCGCCCTGATCTGGCTACCCCGTGACGGAGGCACCACCCACCCAAGGAGGCACCTACCCCGCCTGACCCATGAGGCCAGGGAACCCGAGGAAGCGACCCCGGCCTCGTCGATTGAAGGGACAACGGACAGCGCGAGCGCGGAACCCACAGACGGCGAACTGCCCCCGCGCGTGAGCTGGACCGACCGGCGGATCGCCCCGTGGATCGCCTCGATCTTCGGCATCTACTTCGCGAACGGCGTCGTTCAGATCACGATGGGTTTCGTCGTGCAGGACCGCGGCGGACTCGAGCCCGCGCCCGCCGTGTCGATCACGGCCCTCATGCTGCTGGCCAACGCCGCCGGAGCCATGCTCATGCAGCTGATCGTCGTGCCACGCCTGGGATGGGGGCCTCGCAGGCTACTGCGGGCGGGCATGACGCTCGCCCTTATTGCCCTCACGTGCCTGACCCTCGCGCCGACCCTGTGGGCGGTCGCGGCATCGACCTTCGCGATGGGCGTTGCCTCGGGCATGGCCTCCCCCGGCTACTCCGCCGGCGCGTCCCTGGCTGTCACCGAGCGCGAGCAGGGCGGCATCGCCGGCGTCATCAACGCGACCGGCGCGATCACGTGGATCGTGGCCCCCGTCAGCGCCACCGCCCTGTACGGCTGGATGCCCCTGTCGCCCTTCCTCCTCGCACTGTCCCTCGTCACGCTGTCGTGTTCGTGCGCGTGGTTGCTCCTGCGCAGGCTGGACATCGTGTCCCGTGCGCAAGACTAGGACGAGTGCCCCACGCCTCACAGCACGCTCGGCGCTATCCTAGAGAGGTACGTAAGCCCTACGCGAAGGAGCCACCTGTGGCACAAGAAACCCGCACCGAAACCGACTCGATGGGAGCCGTTGAGGTCCCCGCGAACCGCTATTGGGGCGCTCAGACCGAGCGTTCGCTGCACAACTTCGACATCGGCCGCAACACATTCGTGTGGGGTCGCCCGATGGTGCGCGCCCTCGGCATCCTGAAGAAGTCCGCAGCCCTGGCCAACGCCGAGCTGGGCGAGCTGCCCGCCGACATCGCGAACTACATCGCGCAGGCCGGCGACGAGGTCATCTCCGGTAAGCTCGACGACAACTTCCCGCTGGTCGTCTTCCAGACCGGTTCGGGCACCCAGTCGAACA
>ERZ1674154.155-NODE-155-length-12110-cov-10.403069_pt1 | contig 12110 bp, 10 predicted proteins | sample MGYA00581306_ERZ1674154 | MGnify/ENA primary metagenome ERZ1674154 (study PRJEB41354, sample SAMEA4873325) | human saliva metagenome | biome: human-associated habitat [ENVO:00009003]; feature: mouth environment [ENVO:08000002]; material: saliva material...
CCCCATTTCTATGTCATAGAAGGGGGTTTCTATGACATAGAGGCCCCTTCATAGATCATAGAAGCCCATTTTTGCGTCATAGAACCTCATAGAGGGGCATCTATGATTCATAGAATCGAGCGACGCCCCGACCTCGAGGCTACAACGGGAACAGACGCCAGCACCATAAACATGTGTTTCACGTGAAACAATCGCTCCACGCCTAACAGTCTCACCACTCGCTCGACGGGCAGCACGAGCAATGCCACACACCACCCGAGCAACCGTCTAAGCCCAGGTTCAAGCCCTCTCTGCACCCGCCCACACATCGCCCCAATTCAACTGCCACCCTCGAATTGTTTCACGTGAAACATTCGGTGTCTGGCACCTACAGGCACCCACACACGCCCACAAACGCGCAACCACACGCCAACCACGCACTCAACCACGGCGAACAACAAGCGGGGTGCCACCCCTCGGCAGCACCCCGCTCAATGAGTCACGCGCACCTGCGCCGCGCAACCAACAGCAACACCTCACCCCCGCTTCTCCCGTAGTCTCCGCGCGAGGACCCCATGCCTCGGCGCAAAGACCCAGGCGAGCACGAAGCATGCGGTGAGCACCAGGACGATCGTGGCACCCGTGGGAACGTCCAGCGACCACGACAGGTATAGGCCGACCAGGCCGCCCGACGCCCCCAGGGCCGGCGACAGAACCATCATCGTCCCGAGCCGGTCGCACAGGAGACGCGCGGTGGCCGCGGGGGTCACCAACAGAGCAAGAACCAGCACGTTGCCGATCGTCTGCACAGAAATCACGACGGCCAGCGCGACGGCGATGTACAAAAACAGATCCGCGAGCAGCACACGCACGCCCGCCGCCCGCGCGCTCTCGCGGTCCAGGGTCACGGCCACGATGGGTCGGTGCGCCAGGAACAGCATGAGCAGCACAAACAACGCGCCGCACAGCACCACGGGCACATCCGACGCCGGGATGCCCGTGATCGACCCGAACAGGAAGTCCTGCAGGCTCCCCGCGTACCCGGGTGCCCGCGCGATGATCGCAACGCCGAGCGCAAACGCGCCGACGAAGAGCACGCCGATGACGGAGTCCTCCTTGAGCCGCCGATTCTGCGCCAACAGCGCCACCAGCACGGCGGTCACGACACCCGCGAGGGCACCGCCGAACACCAGGGATCCTCCGCACACGAACGCGATGGCCAGGCCGGGGAACACGGAGTGCGCGACGGCATCCCCGATGAACGCCATGCCGCGCAGGACGACGTGCACGCCGACGCTGCCACACACGAGCGCGGCGACGACCGCGATGAGCAGCGCGCGCGGCAGGAACGCCAGCGCGGGATTCGTCAGGTCACGGAAGAAGTCGTAGGGGCTCAGGAAGTCCGCCGCGGCGACGAGGCCGTGGCCGCCCGCGTGGATCACGGTGCTCATGCGCGCACTCCTAGGGCGTCGAGGATCGGGTTGTCGGGTCGCACGTCGAAGGCGCGGATCCACGGGTCGGCGTCGGCGAGCTCGTCGGGACGCCCGGAGGCGACGATCGTGCGCCGCAGCAGGTAGAGGCGGTCGCAGCCGGCGCGCGCGCCGATGAGGTCGTGCGTGGTCATAAGGAGGGCTCGCCCCCCGTCCGCGAGCGCGCGGAACAGGTCCATGAGCATCTCCTGCGTGGGCATGTCGAGGCCGGTGAAGGGCTCGTCGAGGAGCAGCACGGCGGGCCGGATCGCGAGGGCCCGGGCGACGAGGACGCGCTGGCGCTGCCCGCCGGACAGCTCACCGATGGGTCGCTTCGCGAGGTCGCGCATGCCGACGAGGGACAGGGCCTCCTCGACGGCGCGGAAGTGCGGCGTCCGCGCGCGCCCGAGCAGCCCGCGCCGCACGGTGACGGCCTGGAGGACGGCATCGCGGACGCTGATCGGGAAGTCCCACGCGAACTCGTGGCGCTGCGGCACGTAGCCGATCGCGCCGTCGGTCTCGACACTACCGCTGGAGGGGATGAGTCCCAGGATTGAGCGGATCAGCGTGGTCTTCCCGGCACCGTTGGGTCCGATGAGTCCGACGAGCTCCCCGGCCTCGACCTCCAGGTCGACGCCCGTCAGGACGCTGCGCCCACCCAGGGACGCCCCCAAAGAGGTGACGCGCAGCTGGCTCACTGCTCCCCTCCCCCATTACCGAGGCCGTAGCCCTCAGCGTTCTCGCCCGCACCTGGTGCACCGGCACTCCGGGACGAGGCCGTGGCTGCTTCCTCGTTCCCCTCGCCGCGGGCGGTGGGCAGGGGCGCGAGGAGGGAGTCGGCCTCGGCGATGGCGGCGGCCTGTTCGGCGCGGCTGCGGCGCGAGCGTGCAACGACGAGCGCGCCGATCACGAGGAGGGAGAGGGCGACGCTGACGATGATCGCGAGGAAGGCCCAGTCGGGCAAGCCACCCTCGGGCGAGGACGACGTCGACTCGGAGGAGCTGGGGCCCTGGGAGGTGCCCGCGGCCGGAGCCCCAGAACCAGAACCGGAACCAGAACCGGAACCAGAGGGCGCAGCCATGGCCAGGGCTTCGGACGCGGAAGCGGCGTCGCCCACGGCGAAGCGCAGGGTCGTGGAAGCGTTGACGGCCTCGCCGGCGGTGGTCGTGCCCAGGAAGGTCACGGTCGCCGTGTAGGTGCCGGGGGCGGAGAACGCCCAGTTGGCGTGCACGTGCGTGCCCGAGTCGATCCACACGTCGCCGGGGGCGGCACCCGAGTCGGCGAGCAGGAGGGGCTTGCCGAAGGTGCCGGACTGGAGGAATAGCCACGCGCGGCCGGGTCCGCTCACGGGGCCGACGCGCATAGTGAGGCCGCGGTCGATGGTGGCCGTGACGGCGGGGTCCTGCGTGTTCCAGCCGAGCCACACGACGCTCGGGTTCTGCGTCTGGGGGATGACGTGGACGGGCTTGCCCGCGACGTCGGCCAGGAACGGGTAGTCGGCGGAGTTGGGCGCGGTCATGATGGCCGCATCGCTGACCCGGAGGACGGTCTGGTTGGGGTCGCGCCACACGGCGCCGCTCTCGGCGTCGTGGCGCAGGCCGGCCCGCCACTGCCCGTCGATCAGTCGGGGGCCGAGGTCGACGTGTCCGGCACTGATCTCGCTGGCCTCATTCGACCACTCCTCGTGCGCGGCGACGCTTTGCGCGAGGTCGGGGTCGGGACTCGGGTCAGCAACAGAAGAGGGGGCACCCACGATGAAGAGGAGAGCTGACACGAGGAGGGCACTCAGCGTCATACCCAGACGAGGCCGCCGGCTAGCCCCGGGGGCGGCGGCGGGGCCTGGCCGGGCTTCGAGATGAGACGCCCGCCCACTCTGTTCCGTGGGCGGCATGATGGTTTGCCACATGAGGTCGGCGCGGGGCCTGCAGGGCCTGGCCGGGCTTCGAGACGACACGCCGAGCGATGCTCGCGGCGTGGCGGCGAGCGGGCGGGCAGGCCCCGCGCCGACCGGAAGCGGTAGTCCCGGGGCGTAGAGCCGGCGGCCGGAAGTCGGGCGAGAAGAGAAGGATTTCATGGCATCTCCTTGCCGCCCAGGCATCGTGCCAGTGAGCGGGCGTTGTGTTGCATCATGTCGATGTAGGTGGGTGCTTGGTCGTCGAGGGTGTCGCCGTATAGGGGACAGATGTCCACGCCCGCGTCGGTGGCGGCGGTGCGCAGGGTGGAGCGGGTGCGCGCCAGGTTGGGTTCGAGGAACACCGCGGGGATTGAGGAGTCGGACAGGGTGGCTTGGAGTTTGATTCGGTCGGCGATGGAGGGTTCGACGCTGGGGTTGGGTGCGACGAATCCGGCGACGGTGAGTCCGTAGGCGTTCGCCAGGTACGCGTAGGCGTCGTTGGTGGTGACGAGTTTGCGTCGTTCGGATGGGATTGTCGCGATGGTCGAGGCCATGGTGGCGTCGAGTTGGTCGAGGTGCGTCAGGTAGGTGGCGGCGTTGGTCCGGTAGGTGGCCTCGCCGTCGGGGTCGACGGAGATCAGCGAGTCGCGGATGACTCGCACGTAGGCTTGGGCGTTGTGGACGTCGTGCCATAGGTGGGGGTCGATGTCGCCGTGGACGTGCTTGCCGAGGACTGCTTGGGGCAGCATGTAGACGTTCGCGCCGGCCTCGCCGATGAATCGGAACGAGGCCTCCCCGGGGATGGTTGTGAGCGCGCGGGTGGGCACTTCGATGACGACGTGGTCGAGGTCTGTGCATTCCATGGTGGAGGCGACAACCGCCCCGGCGCTGGATGCGCCGACGCAGGGGGCCAAGGCCTCGTCCCCGCTAAGCGCGTCGGCGTCGGAGGCGAGTTCGACGCGCTTGGTGGTGAGGTTGACGGTGATGTCGGCGTGGCCGGCGGAGAGGATGCGGCGTCCTTCGGCGGCGGCGATGTCTTCGGGCGGGGTGCCGACGGCGAAGACGGCGGTGCCTTCCCCGACGGGTGCGGGGGTGGCACCGGGGGTGGTGCGCAGGTTGGCGCGGAAGTGGACGCGGTACACGCCGGGGGCGGTGAACGCCCAGCTCATGTGTTGGTGGGCGTCGGCGGGCAGCTGCGCGGTGTCGGTGTCGTATCCGCCTGCCGCGTTGAAGCCGTCGGAGGAGGCGAAGGCGATCTCGGGCTGCCCGAACGACGTGGTGAGGTACGCGGCGGCCTGGCCGGGCCCGTCGACGCCGGTGGTCGTCAGGTCGATCTGCGAGGCGCGGGTGGCTCCCATGTCGGTGCCGTCGCCCCACACGCGCATGCCGAGCCACGGGGTGTCGAGGGCTCGGTCTTCGACGAGGGGGAGAATGGTGGCGCCGTTCTTGGCGGCTTCCTCGGCGACGGAGACGGAGCGTGAGCCGGTGGGCAGGTTGGAGTCGAGGGCACGGATGAGGGCGTGTTCTTCGAGCATGAGGTAGTTGGAGAAGGCGACGTCCGCGTAGGCCACGTCGCGGATGGTGCGCAGGGAGGGTTCCCACGAGTGTGGGTCTGCCCCGTTGGGAACCATCTGGGTGACGTGGGCGCGGTCTCCGGCGACGTTGCGGACGAGGTCGGCGAGGATGCCGGTCGTCGCAACGACGCGCAGTTCGCCATCGTGAGCGGGGTCGGGAGCGGGCGCGCACCCGGCGACCCCCGCCGTAAGCGCGAACGTTGCTGCGGCGAGTCCACACCCACTCCCCCGCCACCCACGGGAGGAGTGGCGGGGGAGGAAGGAGAGGATGCCTCGTGAATGAGTGCTCACGAGAACGCTCGCGCGTTTCTGCGTCGGCCGATCGAACTGACCCACACGCAGGCCGCGCCGGTCAGCGCCCACGTGAGCGAGACGACGGCCAGCGGGATAGTGTCGGCGCCGGTAATGGCCAGGGAGAGATCGCAGTCTTTGCCGGAGGCGGTGCGACCGACGACCTGGGAGGCCATGGGCCGGCTGCTCGTGCCGAGTGCGCCGGTGGCGGTGACTTCGCCGCCGCTGCCGTAGCCGGAGCCGGTCAGGGCCGCGCCGGTGGGGGTGACGCGCATGGAGATGGTGAGCGTGTAGGTGCCGGGCGCGGTGAACACCCAGTTCTGGTGGGCGTGCGTGTTGGGGCCGAGCGTGTAGCTGGAGCCGGGCCCGTCGAACACGTGCTCGCCGACGCCGGAGCCGAGCGCGCCCGCGTTGAAGACGGCGACGCGGCCGGGTCCTTCGACGGCGTCGAGGGTGAATTGGACGCCGCCGGTGGTTCCGGTGACGATCTCTTCGCGCTGGGAGTTCAGGCCCAGCCACGGCACACCCGCGATTTGGGTGGAGGGGATGAGCCACACGCTGGAGCCGGCGGTGGCGACGAAGCCGAGGTCTGCGGGCGCGGTGATGCGCGCGGCCTCACCGAGCGCGAAGGTCAGGGTTGAGGGGTCAACCCATTGCGCGGGCTGCGTGCGGTCATCTTTGATGCGGGCGACGAGGCTGCCGTTTTCGATGGCGGGCCCCAGGTCGAAGTGTCCCTCAGTCGCGTTGCCGGATGCACCCTCGCCGACGCTCACGGTCAGCGTGGTGCGTGCGGTGTTGGCGGGGGCTTGGGACGAGGCCGGGGCAGCGGATTCGGTTCCCGTTGCCTCGCGGGTGACGCGGGTGGGAATGCAGCGTTCGCCTGACGACGTGGTGGTGCGAGCGCCCGAGGTCGTGGTGCCTGAGGTGGTGACGCCATAGGCGGTGCCCGCTCCCCCGATGCTGCCCGCGCCCAGACCTGTGCCCGTGGTCTGGGCGGGGTCGTTCGCTCCAGCGCCGGTGTCGGAAGCGGAGCGGTCTGTGGTGTCCGGGGTCGAGCCACCGTCAGCGCCCGACTGCCCGGCTCCCGACTGGGCGTCCGTGGAACCCGGGTCGACGCCGGGGGCTGCGGGGTTGCCATTACCGCCGGGGGTGAGGCCGGCCTCGGCGAGGCACGAAGCTTCGTCGGCCACGTCGATCGTGTAGGTGCGGGTGGGTGCGACGGCGTTGGCGGTGCCGGTGTTGCCGGGGGTCCAGGCGCTGGCTTGGACGGTCAGCGTGTAGCGGCCGGCGCGCGTGAACAGCCAGTTGACGTGCTTGTGGGCGGCGTAGGGCTGGTCGATGTCGTCGCCGTCCGGGGCCAGGTCGTAGCTGCCGTCGGCTGTGACTGCCTTCAGGCCTTCTGCAAAGCTGGATGTGAAGGCGTAGATGCGCCCGTCGGCTGGCCCGGAGTAGGTGATGTGGAAGCGCGCGGCGTCGTATCCGCCGGCGGCGATGCCCAGGGTGTCCCACCCGGGCCACAGGACGGTGGCTTGGTTGTCGCCGGACTGGCCGAGTAGGTACGCGGCGGCGGGCGCGCCGGTCGTCTGGCTGACGGCATCGGGAATCTGGGTGAGCGTGCTCGCGGGGATCGCGAGGAGGGTCTTCTCGGGTTCGCGCAGGACGCCGGAGCCGGTGGCGTCCTCCTTGATGCGCAGGGTGAGCGCACCGGCCGCGTCAGAGGTGAGGTCGAAGATGTCCGCGTGGCCGCGGTTCAGGGTGGCGGTGGTACCGTCGGGCGGGGTGCGCATGACGTTGCAGGTGGTCACTCCCCCGGTTCCCGAGGCCGTGGCGGCGTCCGTCGCAGCCGATGCCATCGCGGTCGCGTCCGTCGCGGTCGCTTCTGCGTTGTCAGTGGCCGCGTCGGTTGTAGCTGTGGTGGCTGCGTTGTCGGTGGCCGCGTCGGTTGTAGCTGTGGTGGCTGCGTTGTCGGTGGCCGCGTCGGTTGTGACAGTTGCGTCGGTCGTGACGGTCGCATCCGCGTTGTCGGTGGCTGCGTCGGTCGTAACTGTGGTGGTCGCGTCGGTTGTGGCTGCGTTGTCTGCCTGAGTGTTGGAGGCGTCGGAGGCTTCGTGCACCGTTTCCTCGGCTACTGCTGTTTCGGTGGCGGAGTCGAGTCCAGAGCCTGCCTCGTCGGCGGCGTGTGCTCCTGTTGGTGCGAGGAATGATGCTGCCGCGAGGCTCATTGCGGCGAGGGCCCGGGCAGCTGCGCGGCCCGGGCTCCTGTGTGTCGTGGGGTTCATGGGTCCTCTAGATACAGTCATTGAATGAGAATCGTTATCATTCTAGTCCTGGCATGACTCCCCCGCCACTACGCCCACCTACAGCACCCCTCAAAACACCTATTCTGCACAACCAGACCGGCTACGCAGTGATTTACATCCATTCACCATCGCTCGAAAGCTATGCGAACAGCCATTTTCCTTTGCAATTGCTTGATTCTCGCTGCGATGGATCTAACTGTCCGAGCGGTTGATTGCCGAAAAACCGAGGCATAAACTATAACCATCAAGCGCCTGACACAGCTGCCAAGCTCGTCCGGCGCTTTTTCTTGTTTGACACGCAGGGTCGCGCTGACGCTACCCGCGTTGGCACGCTCCACGTACGAGAACCGCCGGGCGATCCCCGGCCTCGTCAAGCAGGGACACAATCACCGATACGATCCCACGAGGAGCCCACTCATGTTCTCCACCATCGACGTCATGGTTGCCCAGGCCCACATCGACCAGCTCAACGAGCTCGCCGACGCGAAGCGTTCGCGCAAGGCCGACCGCCACTGAGCGAATTCCGGCCACACCGGAATTCCATGCAAGTCCGCAGACCCCTTGGGCTGCGGACTTTTTGTATCTAGTCGCGACGATGCTCCCAAAAGCTACGGACAGATCTTTCCTGACGACTTCCCCACTCCCCCATGACCGGCAAGTCCATCGGGTGGATCCGCTCACTCTCCTTCGGCTTCGTCGCCGTCAGCAGCTAGTTCACCTATCGACACGTCGGCCACTTCCTAGCCCTTTCCGCGTCTGCACTGAGCCGGAGACCCGGGATTGTTTCACGTGAAACAATCCGCGTGCGCGCCCCCGGTTGAGACCAGCCACGGCTAGCCGCAGCTACTCGTCCTCCGAGATGTACCCCTTGGCAACAAGACGCTGGTATTCGCTGGCGATAAACATCTGCTCAGGAGACTCAACAATACAACTCACATGAGCGATGGTGCCCCCAACATCAACACCCACACCCTGCGGAGTAACAAACGTCGAACTATAGTGCCCGTCCCTGTTACTACGCTTCTTGGGTTTACCGTACCGGCTCTTGAGAATGTCGCAGAAGTGCCGGTAAATCACCAGAGCATCCGCCAATGACTCCCCCCGAGCCTCCTCAGGCGCAATATCAGTAATGGGGAAAGTCAGTGATTTAATCGAGTCATTTCTCGCTGTAAAGTAAGCCGACGGCTCATCTGGCTCAACATCCGAGGCAAATAGCGCCGGATCTTGAGAATCTGGTGTCCATCCGAAGTGGTCGCGTAGGGCGTAGCCGTCTTCGGTGGTTTTGGGCCAGGGTGAGTCCACCCAGGCCTCGAGGATCTCGATGAAACGCTCATCCGGCAAAACAGTGAACTCAAACGACATGATCCTCCTCTAGTAGCCTTTGATGGCCTGGTCGATGCGGGTGATGTGGGCTGGGTCCAGCTCAATCGGCACGGTCTTAAAGTCTATTCTCCCAGCGTTCCCACTGCGGGCGATCGCGATGTCGGAATGCACCGTGATGCGCCCGTCCTTAATGGCCTCCCACAACGCCGGGTTCTCACGCATCTTCTGGTGAAAGTCCGTGTCCTTAGCCAGGCGATCCCCCACGTAGGCAGCCGACCCCTGCTCAACCTTGACCCTGTCGACCTCATAGGTCCCGACCTTGGCACTCGTGCCACCCTTACACTCCCCCACGTGCAACTCCCCAGGCCGATACCCAATCGTATCCACGTGACCAGCACCAGCGCCCGGACCACCCACGCCCCCGGCCAGACCCACGCGGCACCCGGAACACCGGCCGCGCCACCGACAATGTTTCACGTGAAACATGTGACCGTCACCCGGGCCTCGTCGCCCCATGCGGCCAGGAAAGTGGCACACTTTACCTATACGCATAACGCGACTCCACGCAAAGGATGGCAACCCTTGACTCAGCCTTCAACACACGGAGCGACCCCGGCCTCGTCCGGCTCGTCGCGCACGCAGGGCAACCGCCTCGACCCCTGGTACGACGTCTACGCGGACCAAGCCCTGAACCTGCGCGCATCCGAGATCCGCGCCCTCTTCTCGGTCGTCTCCCGTCCCGAGGTCGTCTCTCTCGCGGGCGGCATGCCGAACCTGAAGGACCTCCCCCTCGATAAGCTCGCGGCGTCCGCGGAAAAGCTGATCCGCAACCACGGTGCGCAGGCGATGCAGTACGGGAACGGCCAGGGCTGGGAGGTCCTGCGCGAGCACATCACGGAGGTCATGAGCTACGACGGTATCGTCGGTGCCGACCCGGACGACGTCGTGGTGACGACGGGCAGCCAGCAGGCACTCGACCTCGTCACCGAACTCTTCGTGAACCCGGGCGACGTCATCCTCGCGGAGGCCCCCTCGTACGTGGGCGCGCTCGGCGTGTTCCGCGCGCGCCAGGCGGACGTCGTGCACGTGCCGATGGATGAGCACGGCATCATTCCCGAGGCCTTGGCTGAGACAATCCGCAACGTGCGGGCGTCGGGTCGGACGATCAAGTTCATCTACATCATCCCGAACTACCACAACCCGGCGGGCGTGACGCTGTCGGCGGAGCGCCGCCCGATCATCGCGGAGATCTGCCTGCGCGAGCACGTCCTCATCGTCGAAGACAACCCGTATGGCCTGCTCGGCTTCCACAGTGATCCCCTGCCGGCCATCGCCTCGTACAGCCCGGAGGGGGTCGTGTACCTGGGTTCGTTCTCGAAGATGTTCGCGCCGGGCTTCCGCATCGGCTGGGCGTACGCGCCGCACGCGATCCGCGCGAAGCTGGTCCTGGCTCTCGAGTCGGCGATCCTGTGCCCGTCAATGGTGGGTCAGATGGCGATCGCGGATTATTTGGGCAGCTACGACTGGTACGGGCAGGTGAAGACGTTCCGCTCGATGTACGCGGAGCGCGCTCACGCGATGCTGACGGCGCTTGAGGAGTTCATGCCGTCGTGCTCGTGGACGGTGCCGGACGGTGGCTTCTACACGTGGGTGACGCTGCCTGAGGGTTTGGATGCGAAGGCGATGCTGCCGCGCGCGGTGCGCGCCCAGGTCGCTTACGTGTCGGGTACGGCGTTCTTCTACGACGGGCAGGGGTCGAATCACATGCGCTTGTCGTTCTGCTACCCCACCCCGGAAAGAATCCGCGAGGGCGTGCGCCGCCTCTCGACGGTCGTCAACGCTGAGAAGGAAATGGTTGACATGTTCGGCACGGCTTCAACGGACGAGGCCGGGGCTGGGTCGGCTCGTTAAGGTTGCGAAGGAGTAACAACACTATGGCTACGAAGGTTCTGATTATTTCGGGCGGGTTGACGCATGAGCGTGATGTGTCGGTGCGTTCGGGTCGTCGCGTCGCGAATATTCTGGCGCAGGCCGGCTACGAGGTTGTCATTTCGGATGTGGATGCGTCGCTGGCGGGGGCGATCGAATCGTTCGCTCCTGACGTGATTTGGCCTCTCGTGCATGGGTCGATTGGCGAGGACGGCTCGTTGCAGTCGTTCCTGGAGTCGGTGGGGATTCCCTTTGTGGGTTCGTCGTCGGTGCAGTCGATGTTGGCGTCGAATAAACCGACGGCGAAGGCTCTGCTGGGTTCGGCGGGGCTGGCGACGCCGGGTTGGGTGACGCTGCCGCAGGCGATTTTCCGCCAGCTGGGTGCGTCGAATGTGCTGTCTGCGCTGGAGGGGTCGGTGTCATTTCCGGTTGTCATTAAGCCGACGGATGGCGGTTCGGCGCTGGGTATTTCGACGGCGCATGATGCGAAGCAGTTGCGTCGTTCGATGGTGGATGCGTTTGCGTACGGCCAGCGTCTGATGGTTGAGCAGCGTATCGAGGGCCGCGATGTGGCCGTGTCGGTCGTGGATCTGGAGGGTGGGCCGGTGGCTCTGCCCCCGGTTGAGATTGCGACGGATGATGGCCGTTACGATTACGATGCGCGGTACACGACGGATGAGTCGGAGTACTTCGTTCCGGCGCGTTTCTCTCCCGAGGCCTTGGCTGACATGCAGGCCGCAGCTGTTGAGGCGCACACGACGCTGGGTCTGCGGGACTTGTCGCGCATGGATTTTGTGGTGGATGAGGATGGGACGTGCTGGTTTATTGACGCCAATGTTGCGCCTGGTATGACGGATACGTCGCTCCTCCCCCAGGCGGCGGATGCGCTCGAGGATTCGTCGTTCGCGCAGTTGTGCGCCGACATCGTTGATTTCGTGGCGGGTGGTCGCGTGGCTGATGGGGCAGCGGATGATGCTGCCGAGTCGGCCGATTCGTCGGAGGAGTCAGAACACTCCGCTGACGCCCCCGTCGAGGGCGAGTAGCGACACCACTCTCCTGCGGGACGCACCGGGCCCGGGAGGACTGCAGTCCTCCCGGGCCCTTCGTGTCTCCGAGAACGATCCGCGTTGGATCCTACGTCATCGGTCGGTATCTCAACCGTCTACGTAGAGGACGCCGCGAGTCCTACAGTGCCGGGGGTGTCGGCAGGGCCTGGCCGGGCTTCGAGATCGACCGTCCAAGTGAAGGATGCCGCGGGTTCTGACTGTTTTTCACAACCGTCTAAGTGGAGGTCGCCGCGGGGCCTGCAGGGCCTGGCCGGGCTTCGAGACGACGCGCCGAGCCGAAGGCT
>ERZ1674154.186-NODE-186-length-11101-cov-6.160511_pt1 | contig 11101 bp, 6 predicted proteins | sample MGYA00581306_ERZ1674154 | MGnify/ENA primary metagenome ERZ1674154 (study PRJEB41354, sample SAMEA4873325) | human saliva metagenome | biome: human-associated habitat [ENVO:00009003]; feature: mouth environment [ENVO:08000002]; material: saliva material...
AACAACACTCTGGCGGGTAGCACGGTAGGTAACATTATTAAAGTCCATGTTAAGGACCCCTGGCAGCCGGCTAGCGCCACCGCAGACTATGTCAACAGTTGCGCGCGTCGTCGGGATCTAAACATCTCTACCTCATACGGAACCTTCTATAACGTTGGCACCGGTAAGCGTATCCCGGGTATTAGCGGCGAAAACGACTTCACCTGCGCCACCGACTCGCACGGCACCCACTACGACATCACCCTGCACTACAACCGCGACCTGGCCCCCAACGCTATTGCGGAGGCTGCCAACTACCAGCTGCGTAGTGGTCTAACCACCATTGGTAAGCGTATTTACGTGGCTCTGGGCGCCCGCGTGCTGGGCTTCGTGCCCCCGCAGTGGGATGACGTGGTGGCTTTCGCTAAGGCCCAGGATCCGCGCTGGACCAATGAAGACGACATCCGCGCCTGCTACTGGGCTGCTTACCAGGCCCGCGTAAAGCGTTGGAACACTGCCAAGCTGGCTAATGGCTCCACCGAAGCCCTGGCTGGCGCCGTCCTGAAGTACACCGGTTGGGCTAAGGGCCTCAACGGCGTGTTCAAGGACCTGGAGCCGGGCGAGTGGATCTGGTCTCACGAAACCGGTAACTACCTCACCGCTGGTTCGGAAGGTAACACCCCGCACCTGGGCACCGTCGTCGGTGACGACATCCAGTTCTGGCGCGGCAGGGTGGGCTCACCGCAGGTTAACCTGCAAAACCGCGACGGAGTGTTCTAAGCAGAGTGCTCTAAATAGCGTGTTCTAGGTGGCATGCTCTAAGCAAGCTACTCTAAAGCGCGCTTTAGACCCCAGATTTTAGGGGCAGGCAGGGCCAGTTTTAGGATTTGACTCATGCCGGTTAGCTACAACGCCCAACAAAATCCCTATCTAGGGATTAACAGTCTGGCCACCATGCACGGTGACGCCCAATCTTCGGACGTCACCCCATTTGCTGGCCCAGGCGATCCGGGCGTTGGTGGAACCTGGAAAGTCACCTTCACTAATCACTGGGCTGCCTGCCCCACCATTTTGGCTGGCCAAGACGGCTACATTCAGGCCCTAATGACGCAGTTTTTGGGCTCTGACGCCAAACTACGCAAACCCAAGCTAGCCATTATTGAACCAGCCAGCGGCGCCCAGCTGGGAGCCATGGAAATCCCCACCGGGGCGCTGCTGGGTGGGGTGTATGCCTATCTGGACGCCGGCTCTAACCTGGTGATGGTTGACGGTACCAACGCCCTCACCTGGATTTCCCACAGTCAAGACGGCATGAAAGTGTGGGTGTCGCGGCGCATTGACCTAACCGACGCCATGAAACTTGAACCCAAGGATCACGTGGTGGGGATCGTACCCGACTGGCACGGACGCATCTGGGTGGCTTCAGAGCGCGGCGTCGTCGGCCTAATTGACCCTAAACGCAACGTGGTGCGCCTGACCAAACTGCAGCAATACTCACCCACAGAGCGCATCGACAACTCCATTTCCGCATGTCCGCAGGGGGTAAGCATTATTACCAGCTACGCCATCTATATGCTGGGCGCTGACGCCTCCACCTCCAAGCCGCGCATCATCTGGAGCCACAGCTATGACCGGGGTACTAAGCAAAAACCGGGGCAGCTTTCGCACGGCTCCGGGGCTACCGCCACTTTCTTTGGGCCTAACGGCTCGGACTATGTGATGCTTTCGGATAACGCGGATCGGCAAGAAAAACTCATTGTGTACCGCAGCGCCGACGGCAGCGCAGTGGGGGAGGGGCCGCTGTTTACCCCAGGCGCTTCGGGCACGGAAAACTCCATGATTGGCGTGCAAAACTCGATAGTGGGGGCCTGCACTTTCGGCTACCCCTATGCGCAGTACCCCGACACTAAGCCCGCCTACCGCGCCCAGGTGGCGCCGGGTATGGAACGCTGGGATGTTAACGACGATGCCTCGGGTATCACCCTGAAATGGCGTAATAACGGGATTTACTCGGCGGCAGTGCCGCGCCTGTCTACCGCTGATAACCTCATTTACACCTGTGAACGCCCGCGTGGACCGGCTGGGGTGCTCACCGGCCCGGTGGTTTATGCCTGCGCGATTGATATGGATAGTGGTCGCGTGGTGCATAGGCAGCGTTTGCCGCGCCTGGCTAACCTACTGGCTGGCGGCGACCCCTCCCAGATGGTGGGGGTTATTGATAAGCATGGCGTGTGGTGGCAGGGCACTATTGGGGGTATTTACCGCATTTCTCGCCACGGCGACGGCGTAAGTGGGGTGCAGGGGGCCAGCTCGCTCCCGCTGGGGGCGGCTTTTGGGTCGGTTAGCGATGCGCTAGGGGCCGTGGGCGACGGCGTAGGGGCTGCGGGCGGTGGCGTAACTGGCGCGGTTGGTGCTGTGGGTGACGCCGTAGGGTCGACGGTTGGCGCGGTTGGCGCGCTTGGTGAGGCTGGAGCTGGCCTGGCCACCGATGCTGTGGGCGCGGTCGGTGATGCAGCAGGGGCTGTTGGCGGCGGGCCTGGAAAAGTTGCTGGAAAAGTGGCCGGAGCTGCGAAGCTAGACGGTGACCAGTTTTTATCCGCAACCCGGGTGCTGGTGGGCCTGGTGCAGGGGCGCGGGCATGGGGAACTTGGACATGGGCAACTGGGCCATGGCGGTCTTGGGGGCGGAGAACTTGGGACTGGTGGGCTTGAGACGGCCGCGAAAATTGCCGACGGCGTCGTCAACCCAACTGCTACGGCTCAAGGCACCGCAAATCATGCCGAAGGGATTGTGCCCCAATGCGCCAAATGCCCGCCCTCAGCCGCCCTTATGGGCACATTCGGCGAGGCCTCAGTGAGTTTGCGGCTGATCAGCGCGGATGAGAGCGTGGTTGTGCCCAAGGAACGCGGGCGCTCAGCTAAATTCACCAATATGCCCAAGGCTCTAAGCATTATTAACGATGGCAATTCCGCTTGGAAGGCGGGAACTGAGTTTACTGTACGCAGCAGGCGCCTAAACAATTTAGGGCAGTCATTAAGCAATAAGAATATCGCTAAAGAATACTATTTTAAGGCTGAGGTGGCTCCTGTGCGCGGGGCCGGCGGCAGCACTCCGGTCCAGTCCGCCCCCCAACCCCAGTCCGTCACCCCGGCCGCAGTGGCGCCTGGGCACGGGGCTGGTGGCCAGAAAGACGCTGATCGAAGCGATAGTGCTGTGAAAGCTGCTGACTTGGAAGACGCCGGACTGAAATTTGTGCGCCAAGAAGGGCACGATTCTATTTTGGCGCTCACTGCTGACTTGCCGGCGGGCAAAGCCATAACCGTGAACCTGTCCTGGAAGGTGCTTCGCGGCGCGGTGGAGCGGCCTAACGAGAAGTACCAGATCTTGGCGCTCAAGACAGTCGATGCAGATAAAAGCAGTTTCTTCCAGGCCCAGTCGCCGGAAGTACTAGCCGTCAAGGGCTAAACGCCGCGCCGCGTAGCGTGCCTGGCCGCGCGTCTGACTGGCAGGTCTGCCGGGCTAGCCGGCCGCACCATGCGCTGGGCCAGGATCTGCCGACCTGACTACCCGCTGAGCTGGCCGGCTGCGAGGCGCGATGCGTGCCGGGCTGCGTGCGGCCACGCGCTGCGGAGGCTGGGCGGCGTCAGTGCTCTAGATGCTCGTGGCCAGCGTGGCGGGCGGTTTCGAGCTGGAAGGTAGCGTGATCGATTTCCACCGGGAAATGGTGGGCGGCGCATTCAGACAGGTCATGCACAATCAGGTCGCGCTCAGCAGCGGTGACCTGCCCATCTACCTGCACATGCGCGGTGAGCACCACCAGTCCCGAGGACACGCTGGAAACATGCAGGTCATGCACGTTTACAACGCCGGGCAGGCAACACATGTGTTGGCGTAGCTCATCCAAATTCAGCTCGCTAGGGGTAGCTTCCATTAGGATCGCCGTCGAACGCTGTAACAGGTGCAGGGCGCGCGGGGCCATCAGGGCGGCAATGAGCAAGGAGGCGACGGCGTCGGCCCTACCCCAACCCGTTGCTAGAGCAACCAGAGCCGCCACAATAACCGCCACCGACCCCAGGGCATCGTTGGCTACCTCCAGGAAGGCGGCGCGCATGTTGAGGTTGGCGCCGCGCCCACCAGCCAAAATAGCCAGGCTGATCAGGTTAGCCAGCAGGCCAACCACACCCATAACCAGCATGGGTAGAGGCTGCAGGGACTGGTTTTCCCACAGTCGCTCAACGGCCTCATAAGCCACGATCAGGCAGATGGCCAGCAACATGCCCGCTTGCAGGGCGGCGGCAATCACCTCCGAACGGGCCCAACCCCAGGTGTAGGCGTTGTCGCGCGGGCGCAGGCTCAAGTGGGCCGCCAGCAGGGCAATGACCAGGCCAGAGCTGTCCACCGCCATGTGTCCGGCGTCGGCGGCCAGCGACAGGGAGCCAGAAATATAGGCGGCAATCAGCTCGCCAACAAACACCAGGGCGGTGACCGCCAGCGCGCCAATCAGGCGCTTGCGTGAAGAAACGGCGTGGGAGTGGTCGTGGCCGTGGCCGTGGGAATGTGCGGTCTTAACCTGGCCCGACTGGCAGGGGAGTGCGTTAGCTTGCTGGCAGTGAGTGCTCACGCGCAGAAATTATATGACCGCTAGCGGCTGCATAAAAGGTTTACCTTATACAAGTGTTGCGCCGCCCCAAACGGGGCGGCGCAAGGCCAGCTTGGTTTTCGTTCAGCTGCGTTAGCAGCTAAGCAGGCTATCGCTAGCTAGATGGCCAGGCCTCACCTGCGGTGTCGTTAAAAATTGACGCCGGTTGGATTTAACGCTGGCAGCTGCGTGGGCCTTACTCTTGGCGGGTCTGCTCGCGCAACACCTGCTTGGTGATCGGGCCACAAGTTTCACTAGCCAAAATCACCAGTAAAGTGCCTCCCACCAGGCTGCCAAGCATCAGCAAAGCTCCCTGGCTCTGGAACATGCCACTACCCAACACCGGCGCGGTGAAAGCCAGGCCAACCACTGCAGCCCCAGAAGCCGCAAACACAGCCGGAATGATAGTTTCCAGGCGGCGCGCCGTCGTCAACAGCTGCAACGGAGCCCCTGCACGCATAAGCGAACGCAGCTCACCAGCCTGATCCAATACCCGCACCCCCTGGCCGATCGCGGTAGAAACCGCCGCCAGCGCATACACAATCCCCAGGGTAATGAACAGGCCCTGCAGCATGTCGTGGGCAAAAACCCGAGCCATTGCATCGTCAGAGCCGGCCGAAGCAGACGCCCCCAACTGCAGCACGGCCACCACAAAACTCACCAAAGCCACGCCACCCAGGCAGCGCCACAAGCTCTTGGGGTCATTCATGATGCGTCGCGAAGCCAACAGCATGGCAGGTCGGCGCGCAAACTTGTGCATAATCGCGCCCAGCACCCACATCAGCAGCGGGCCCACCAGGTTGATCATAAAACCGCCAATCGCGAAGAAAATCAGCGTGATAGTAAGCGCCACCGCCGTGCCGCCGCCCATCAGTGAAGAACCCAGAGACATCCACACCACCAGCACGGCCACCAGGGCCACAGCCCGAATCCAGTGCACCTTAGCCGGTAGCGCCTGACGCGAAACACCCAGCGGCGTCACCGCCACCCGCTGCAACGCCGTCGCCGCGCTAACCCCAGCCAGTGTCACCACCACAGCCAAAGCCAAAAGCAGCAGCGGCAAACCCAGCCACATGTTATCGATCCCTAGGGAGTGGCCCGTGAACCGCAGCGAACCCCAAGCCGGCAGCGTGGCCACATACCCCACCGCCCCCATCAGGGCGCCGAGCATCGCATAGGCGCACTGCACCAGTAGCGTGCCGCCACGCACCTGCCCGCCGGTAGCGCCCAGCAGACGCAGTCGCGCCAAATCACGCTCACGCCGACTCAAACCTAACCGGGCCGCCGCCCCAGCCAGCGACAACAGCGGAATCACCATCATCACCGTGGCGATCACCGCCAAAATCAGGTAGGTGGGCGCGTAGCTGTAATACATGGTCTCTAAAGTTGGCGCTTGGTTCGGGTGAAGCTTGGACCAAGACTGGGAAAGCTCATAGCGCTTAGCAAAAGCATGAAGCCCACCGGCCACAGTCAGCAAAAAGTATGTGGCCGCGCCCTGACTGATAATCGACAGGGCCGCCGTGGTCTTGTCACGCCCACGCCACAAAGTGCGGGCCACCACCGTGGTGGGGGAGGAAAGCACATTCGCAGGTGCCAAAGTGACGCGGCGAGTGCTGGCCGCAGAAGTGGGGGTACCTGAAGTGTTGGTTGAAGAAGTGTTGGTTGAAGAAGTGTTGGTTGAAACTGTGGCGCTCATTTTGCCACCCGCATCTGGTCAGCGACGATGTTGCCGTCACGCATGGTCACTAGCCGTGGGCACCAAGCCGCAATGGCGTCGTCGTGAGTAACCAGCACCAAAGTGGCGCCGGTGGAAGTGCACGCCTGAATCAGCAGCTGCATCACCTGCGCACCCGTGTTTTGGTCCAGGGCGCCGGTGGGCTCATCCGCAAAGACGACGGCGGGGCTGGCCACCATGGCGCGGGCAATCGCCACTCGCTGGGCTTGGCCACCCGAAATCTGTCCGGGGCGACGTCGAGCCGCATCTGCCAGCCCTAAACGCACCAGCCACTCGCGGGCATGGGGCAGGGCCGAGGGCAGGCTCATGCCCGCCAGCAGCAGCGGCATGGCTACATTCTCCTCATTGGTCAGCTCCGGCAGCAGCGCGCCGTCCTGAAACACAAAACCCATATGTTCACGCCGTATCTTCGAGCGTTGCTTTTCGCGCAAAGCCGCCAGGTTGGTGCCGGCGAACATGACCGTGCCCGCATCCAGCGGCAAAATGCCCGACATGCAGTGCAGCAGCGTGGACTTACCTGAGCCCGAAGGCCCCATGATGGCCACGTGGCTGCCGGTGGGGATAGTTAGGTTCACCGAGTTAAGCGCCCGCACCGGGGTGCCCATCTCGGAAGAAAAAGTTTTAACCGCATCGGTGACGCTTAACTCTTTGGTGTTCATGCAATTAAAATTAGGCGCCTGCGAACGCAAACTAATCGCCCATACGAGCGAACTTCAGCCCTGGGCTAACTAATACCTAAGGAGGAGTCGCCCCCTACGTGCGTAGGGGAAAGACCCTGATCGGCGGCGCTGGTGCCGTGAGGCTAGTGCGGCCGGGCGCCCGTTAGGCGCCGGGCTGCGGGCTGCAAGCGGTACACGCGGGCTTGCGGGCATGGTCTTGGCGGGTCATGCTTACTGCGCGGCCGGGCGCCCGCTAGGTGCCGCAGTGCAGGTCAGGGGGCGCCCGCTAGGCGCAGGGGTTTAGCCGGGGTTTACCTGCAGGGAACGCAGGCGGTTAACCGCCGCCCCCACATCCACCAGACGCGGACGCACCAAAAACGCGGGGTGAGCCTCACCCAGGGCATCCAGTCCGACGTCGTCGAGCCGCTTAGCCACCTGCGCAAGTGCCTGCGACAGCGAAGTGCGCCCATCAAAATGACGCTCCAACAGCGCGCGCAGAGCCCATGCGACCGCCAACGCCTGACCCTCATCCACCAGGCCCGAAACGTCAGCCACATCCACCTCATGGCGGTCCAACACCAGGCGCTGCGTCCCCAAAGCACGCGTACGGCTGGGGCCGCGACGCTTAGCCTCAGGGCTCTGGGGCAGACGCTGGGCGGGCAGCGGGAAATCAGGCAGGCTCGTGTCCACCCGAGGCTGACTGTCGCACACCTTGCGGGCCTGCGCGGTGGCGTCAACCAGGCGGTAACTGTCCATGATCAGCACCTGATCGGCCACATCCAAATAATCACCACTGCCGCCCATCACAATCAGGGTGGAAATGCCGCGCTCGCGGTGCAGGGCGCGGATGCGATCCACCAGCGGGGTGATAGGTTCACGCTCCGAACTGACTAGGGCACGCATACGTTGATCGCGAATCAGCAGGTTAGTGGCGCAAGTGTCCTCATCCAGCAGCAGGGCGGCCTGGGCGGGCTGTCCCCACAGCTCCAGGGACTCCATGATCGACGCCGCCTGTGAAGTAGAGCCCGACGCATTGGCGGTGGTGAACTGGGCTGGGTCTGCGTCACGCCCAGGCAGATGGGAAATGAAAGGCCGCAGGTCGACGCCGGTAACCGCACGCCCGTCGGCGGCGCGCACCGCCATTGCTTCGGGCACGGTAGCCACCAGTTCACGCCCATCACCGGGGATATGCGGGTAAATACCCCGGGCAATGGCGTTTAGCAGAGTCGATTTGCCGTGATAGCCACCGCCGGCAATAACGGTTACACCAGCTGGGATAGCGGTGCCGCGCACCACCCCGGCGTGAGGTAGCTGCACGGTTTGAGCTAAAGTCTCCGGCGCGGTCAGTGGGACGCCGCCCTCCAGCGGCAGCTGCGAAACCCCTGAGCGGCGAGCCAAATTGGCGCCGTCGGCCAAAAAAGCCACCCAGCCGCGCTCAACCAAAATCTCTTGCAGGGCCGCGTGATCCTCGGCCACCTGGCAGTGCTTCCAGGCTTCTGCGCCCAACTCGCTTTCGCGCAGGTCCAGGCCGGCGACGGCGCGGGCTAAATCCAAGTTGAGGTTGCGGGCAGCCTGGCGACCAGCGATTTCGCGCCCGAACGCGGGCAGTGACCAGCGCAGGCGCAGCTCCAGGTAGGGGCCGGGAGCATTAAAGGCCGGGGTTGAGAAGTCATCTTGCCAGGTCTCATGCAGGTTGACGCTGGAGCGCTCCAGGATCTCCTGCCCGGCCGGGGCGATCGAGATGGCCTGGCCTTTAAGCAGCTCACGTAGGGTGCGGGCCAGGTAGTCGCGCAGGGCGACGGCGCGAGTGGGCGAGGCGGTTAGGTGTGAGTTGGTGCCAGTTAGGGTCTCGTTGGCTTCAGTTAGGGGCTCGTTGGTGCCGGTGGGCCGTGTGTCGGCGCCGGTCAGGCGTGGGGTAAACCCGGTTAGGCGTGCGTCGGCGCCTGTCAGAGCCAGAGGCAGTACCACGCGGATGGCCGTGGGCGGAGCGTAAGGGTCTGGCTGGATGCGGTCAATGTAGAGCACCCACCCCAGCGGGGAGCGGTAGCGGCCAACGATGGCCTTGTATGCGGCGTAGGAGCGGCCGTCAATTGCGTGCAGGTGGCTGGTGAGCTCATTGAGGGTTGATTCGCGCGGTTCATCATTGAAGCGGCGCTGACCTGAGCCTCGGGATGAACCGGAATAGTTGCCAGAACTGTCGGAGCGGTGGGAGTGGTTTTGGGAGCCTCGGTAAGAGTCGCGTGCAGCCATGCAGGCATTATTTCACGTGAAACATTTTGTCTCTGGAGCACACTCTGAGGGTGACTGGTTGGCACAAACACATGGAAATCAGTCTGCAATTACATGTGGTGCCACAAATACACCCAAAATCGTCCCCTCCCTATGATTTTTTCATGGGGTTTTATAGGGAACGGATGAAATGTCAGTATTTGTGACCTATCCGCGTGCTGGTGATGGCAATCCGGCCAGCGATCAGAGGAGTGGGGCTACGCCAGCGGGGGAGGCGTCAGCAGAATCAGGAGGCGCCGACAGAGATTGGAGGGGAGTGGGGAGTGGGAAGGGAGAAGCGGGGCGCCGTCGTCGAACCTAGAAGTAAAATTCCTCAACAGCCAACCAGGCAGTCAAGCCAGTCGGGGCAGCCGGGGCAGCCGGGCAGTCAAGCCAGCGGGGAAATCTGGGCCAGCCGGGCCAGCCGGGCGAAGCGCCATGCCGCGCCAGCCGGGTCAGGCAGCCGCAAAGAAACCACGCCGGCCGGAAAGAAACCACGCCTGGCCGCAAAGAAAGCGCGCTGGCCGAAAAACGAAAATACCCTTAGGAAATCTCCAATGAGTAAATTGACTAATCAAGCCACTTGGTTTTCAGACAACGAGAAAAACTGGGATGACCGCGCGAACCTGCACATGGCCGGCGACTACTGCGGTCTGCGTCGCCTGCTTGCGGACCCCGACGCCATCAGCGCGGAGCTTGCCCTCGACATTGGGCGCTTTGGCAGCCTTGCCGGCAAGCAAGTCATGCATCTGCAGTGCCACGTTGGGACGGACACGATTGGATTTGCCCGTCGCGGAGCCGCGCGAGTTGTGGGCCTAGACCTGTCCGAGACTTCTCTGGCCCACGCGCGCGCCATCGCAGATAAGGCCGGGGTGGACGTCGAGTACGTGCACGCCAATGTCTATGACGCGCGGCAGGCGGTAAGTGGTGACTTCGACCTGGTCTATACGTCCATTGGGGTTCTTTGCTGGCTGCCCGACGTCGTGCAATGGGCTCGCGTCATTGCGTCCCTGCTTAAGCCCGGGGGCACTTTCTTCATTCGCGACGATCACCCCATGTTCATGGCGATCGGCGAGGACGTGTCGGATGGGCTGAAGGTTGAGCAGCCCTACTTCCAGCTTGATACCCCCATGACCTGGGACGACGACTCAAGCTATGTGGATACTCCCGGCGCCCCTCGCATCGCCCACACCACAAATCACCAGTGGAATCATTCCCTGGGGCAAATCATCACGGCGCTGATTGATGCGGGATTAGTGGTCGACGGCGTCGAAGAGTTCACCTATTCCGCTTGGTGCCCCTGGCCTGGGCTTATGGAGCAACACGCGGACGGAATGTGGCGTTTGCGTGAGCAGCCCGAGCGGCTGCCGCTGCAGTTTGCCATTTCTGCGCACAAGGTCTGAGGTGCTGCGCCTGAGGTGGTGGGCAGGCTTGACTGGCTGTGCAGGGCTTGAGGTTCATGGCTGATGCTCTGGCTGGACGGCCATGGGTGGGTTAAATGGCAGTCCGGATACTCTAGCTGGATAAGCTGGGCTGATTCTGAATGAGTCGAGGTGGTCCTGGATTAGCTGCTGGTCCTGGGTGAGCCAGGGTAATTCTGGGTGAGCCAGGATAATGCTGGGTAAGCCAGGATAATGCTGGAGGTGACTGGTGAGGATCTGATGACCAAGACCCCTGATCTGGAGATATTCCCAGGTAGGCGAATGGTCAGTATGTGAGATATGAGTATCAATCTACGTACACCATTTTTCCAAATACACCCAAAATCGTCCCTTCCCTATGATTTTTCGATGGGGTTTTATAGGGAACGGACGATTTTTC
>ERZ1674154.191-NODE-191-length-11001-cov-12.809702_pt1 | contig 11001 bp, 9 predicted proteins | sample MGYA00581306_ERZ1674154 | MGnify/ENA primary metagenome ERZ1674154 (study PRJEB41354, sample SAMEA4873325) | human saliva metagenome | biome: human-associated habitat [ENVO:00009003]; feature: mouth environment [ENVO:08000002]; material: saliva material...
TATCGGTTCGATAATACCAGGCAACAGATTGGTGAGAGGCCACAGGATATACAGGTAGACTTGGGGCGATTCAGGTGATGCTCCGTCACCGCCGGACGGCTCCCGGCTCGCTTCGCACCCGCCCTATACCCGCTCTCGCCGAACCTGAACGTAGCCTGTGAACTGTGGTACCCTACTAGAAGCACAAAACCTTTAAATCCGTCCCGTGAGGCGGGGAAGGAGACGGCTATGTCGGGGACAAGTGTACCCGCAACCGGTACGAACCGGGCTGCCCGCGTGGCCACCACCGCGCAGCCTGAACCGCTGCATCCCGCAGCACTCGGGGGCCATCAATCGGCGACCCCTCACTCGCAGCACGCGACCACCGTCGGTCGCACCATCCTCAGCGAGGACGAAATTCGCCGCGCCCTCACCCGCATCGCCTACGAAATCATCGAAACCAATAAAGGCGTAGACAACCTCGTACTCATCGGCATCCGCTCCCGCGGCGTGCCCCTCGCGGCGCGACTCGCCGCACGCATCCAAGCCCTCGAGCCGACCTTCACCGCAGAAGACCGCCTCGGCGCCTTGGACATCACCGCCTACCGCGACGACCAGCGCGACGCCCCCGAACCGCAAACAGCGGGGGAGAGCCTCATGCCCAGCATCGGCATCGAAGGCAAAACCGTGGTTCTCGTCGACGACGTCCTATATTCCGGCCGCACCGTACGCGCCGCACTCGATGCACTCAACGCCCACGGACGGCCCGCCCTCGTACGCCTGGCGGTCCTCGTAGACCGCGGACACCGCCAGCTACCCATCCGCGCCGACCACGTGGGCAAAAACCTGCCCACCAGTGCCAGCGAAACCGTACGCGTCGTACTCACCGAAACCGACAACGCAACAGACCGAGTTGACATTATCCAGCTGGGAGGGCTCTCATGAAGCATCTGCTCGACACCCGCGAACTAACCCGCGAAGAAGCCATCGAAATCCTTGACGTCGCCGACTACATGGTGCAGGTCAAAGCCGAAAACCGCACCCTCAACGTGCTCAACGGCAAGACCGTCGTCAACCTCTTCTTCGAGGATTCCACCCGAACCCGCCTCTCCTTCGAATCCGCCGAGAAGCGCCTGGGCGCGGCCGTCACGAACTTCTCCGCTTCCGGCTCCTCCCTCTCCAAGGGTGAGTCGCTCAAGGACACCGCGCAGACCCTCAAGGCGATTGCCGCGGACGCCTTCGTGATTCGCCACTCCGCCTCGGGCGCACCGCAGCGCCTCGCCGAGGCCGGCTGGACCGACATTCCCGTGCTCAACGCGGGCGACGGCACCCACGCGCACCCCACCCAGGCCCTGCTCGACGCCGTGTCCCTGCGCCAGTACAAGGCGGAACGCGACGGCCTGGACAGCCCCCGCGGTACCGACCTGTCCGGCATGCGCGTGCTCATCGTCGGCGACATCCTGCACTCGCGCGTGGCACGCTCCAACCTCTGGTTGCTGCACACCCTCGGCGCGCAGGTCGTCTTCGTCGCACCGCCGACCCTGCTGCCGCTGAACACCGCCTCCTGGGTTGAAGAGGCCGGCCTGGAAATCTTCCACGACTTCGACGAAGCTATCGCCACCAAGCCCGACGCCGTGATGCTGCTGCGCATCCAGAAGGAGCGCATGCGCGCCGCGTACTTCCCCTCCGCCGAGGAGTACACCGAGCTGTGGGGCCTGACCGCCGAACGCTTCGCAACCCTGCAGGCACAGCCGCAGCCGGTCGCAATCCTACACCCGGGCCCCATGAACCGCGGCCTGGAAATCTGCACCGAAGCCGCCGACGCCGCCAACTCCTGGGTTCTGCGCCAGGTCAGCAACGGCGTGGCGCTGCGCATGGCGGTGCTCTACCTGCTTCTGACCGACGGCTCCAGCGCCAAGCTCTACGCCGGCGACGAATCCTAAACGACCTTCCTAACGAGAGGAACCAACACCATGAGCAAGTACCTGATCAAGGGCGCAAGCCTCTACGGCGAAAAGGTCGCCGACATCCTCATCGAGGACGGCGTGATTAGCCGCATCGCAGAGAACATCGACGCCGCGGACGCGCAGGTCGTCGAGGCGGCAGGCCAGGTGGCGCTGCCCGGCCTGGTCGACATCCACACCCACCTGCGTCAGCCCGGCTATGAGGCCTCCGAAACCGTCGAGACCGGCACCCGTGCAGCAGCCCTGGGCGGCTACACCGCGGTGTTCGCCATGGCGAACTCCCTGCCCGTGGCAGACACCGCCGCCGTGGTTGAGCAGGTGGACCGCCTCGGCAAGGAATCCGCATGGTGCCGCGTGCAGCCCATCGGCGCCGTGACCGTGGGCCTGAAGGGCGAGCGCCTCTCCGACATCGGCGGCATGGCAAACTCCACCGCGAATGTGCGCGTGTTCTCCGACGACGGCATGTGCGTGTACGACCCGGCAGTGATGCGCCGCGCCCTCGAATACGTCAAGACCTTCGACGGCGTGATTGCGCAGCACGCGCAGGAGCCGCGCCTGACCGAGGGCGCCCAGATGAACGAGGGTAAGGTCTCCGCAGACCTGGGTCTGGCCGGCTGGCCCGCCGTGGCTGAAGAAGCCATCATCGCCCGCGACGTGCTGCTGGCCGAGCACCTGGACTCCAAGCTGCACATCTGCCACCTGTCCACCAAGGGCTCCATTGAGGTTGTGCGCTGGGCTAAGTCCCGCGGCGTGCAGGTCACCGCGGAGGCAACCCCGCACCACCTGCTGCTCACCGACGAGACTGCACGCACCTACGACCCGGTGTTCAAGGTTAACCCGCCGCTGCGCACCGAAGAGGACGTCATGGCGCTGCGTCAGGCTGTTGCTGACGGCATCATCGACGTGATTGGTACCGACCACGCACCGCACCCGGCAGAGACCAAGGAATGTGAGTGGGCCTGCGCCGCGAACGGCATGACCGGCCTGGAGCAGGCGCTGTCCATCATCCAGATGACCCTGGTCGACACCGGCATGATTACCTGGCGCGACGTGGCACGTATCCTCTCCGAGCAGCCCGCGAAGATTGGTCGCCTGGAGGCCGAGCAGGGCCGCCCGCTGGCCGAAGGCGAACCGGCCAACATTGTGCTGGTCGACCCGAAGGCAACCCGCGTCATCAAGCCGGAGGAGCAGGCCACCAAGGGCAAGAACAACCCCTACCGCGGCATGGAGGTTCCCGGCTCGATTCGCGCAACCTTCTACGCCGGTCACCCGACCGTGCTGAACGGCGAGCTGGCCACCCCGCGCCGCTAACCTGCGAGGCGAACCGCGTAGTGACCGTGCCTGGCGGTGGCGGGTTCAGGCCCGCCACCGCCGCGCCGGGAGGTTCAACCGCGCCGGGAGCACCGCCCCCCAACCTCACCAACCCAGGCCGAGACATCGACCGCGACACCAACCGAAAGAGAGAACCTTCGTGGGAAAGTTCCTGACCGCCGTCATCTGCATCGCCCTGGTCGCCCTGTGCATCTACGGCATGTGGCACGGATGGCGCTCGCGCCTGGCCCGCCAGTCCAACATGTTCGGTTCCCTCAAGGAAGTTCCCGAACGCTACGAGGGTCTGACCGCCGACGCCGCCTTCGAGGGTGAGTACATCAGCACCACGATCTTCGGTAACTGGCTGGACCGCGTGGGATTCGATTCGCTCGGCTTCAAGAGCAAGTCCACCCTGCTGGTCTACCCGGACAGCATCATCTTCACCCGCGACGGGGCGAAGGACCTGTGGATTCCGGCGAAGAAGCTCTCGGTCATCACCACCGACCGAGGCATGGCCGGCAAGGTTGTGGAGAAGGACGGCCTGATTGTCATCGGCTGGACCCTCGACGGTCACCGCGTGCAGACCGGCTTCCGCACCCGCTACGCTGAGGATAAGCAGGCGGCCCTGGAGGAGCTGCGCCGCATCGCCCCGAACGCGGTGGATGCGCCCGAAAAGTGGGCGGCAGACCCCGCCGAGGGCACCGAGCAGGCCAAGTAGGCGGCGCAACGCACCCCGGTACTTCCGGCAACATACCCGGCCCCGAAGCCGAACACGACACAGCACGACACCCTAGATTTAGCCCGGGCGGGCAGAACAGCCCGCCCCGGCAGCAAGAGACTATCCCCAACGCGCCGAGCGGCACTCACCGCAAGGCCCGCGGGGGAGAGCACCACAGAAAAGGAAAAGAGAGCATGACTGACATGACACGATCCGGTGCCCTGCGTACGGACCGCGCGCTACTCGTCCTCGAGGACGGCACCATCTACCGCGGCTACGGCTACGGCGCAACCGGCGCATCCCTGGGCGAGGTAGTATTCTCCACCGGCATGACCGGCTATCAGGAGACCCTCACCGACCCCTCCTACGCGGGTCAGATTGTGGTTCAGACCGCTCCGCACATCGGCAACACCGGCGTGAACACCACCGATGCCGAGTCCCGCAAGATTTGGGTTGCCGGCTACGTGGTGCGTGACGCCGCCCGCGTCGCCTCCAACTGGCGTTCCGAGCGCACCCTCGATGAGGAGCTCATCGAGCAGGGCATCGTCGGTATTCAGGGCATCGATACCCGCGCCCTGACCCGCCGCCTGCGCTCGAGCGGCTCCATGCGTGCGGGCGTGTTCTCCGGTGAGCACGCCGAACGCCCCGAGGCCGAGCTGCTGGAGGAGGTGCGCGCCTCCGAGCCGATGGCCGGCCGCAAGCTCGCCGACATCGTCTCGGTCGACACCGCCTACACCGTCGAGCCGCACCAGCACAACTGGTTCGCACCCCCGGTCGCGACCATCGTCGCCCTGGACCTGGGCATCAAGTCGATGACCCCGCAGCGTTTCGCTGAGCGCGGCGTGCGCGTGCACGTGCTGCCCGCCAACGCAACCCTCGAGGACATCTACTCCTACAACCCCGACGGCGTGTTCTTCTCCAACGGCCCCGGTGACCCCGCAACCGCCGACGAGCAGGTTGAGCTGCTGCAGGGCGTGCTGCGCAAGGGCACCCCGTTCTTCGGCATCTGCTTCGGTAACCAGCTGCTCGGCCGCGCCCTGGGCTTCGGAACCTACAAGCTGCTCTTCGGTCACCGCGGCATCAACCAGCCGGTCATGGACAAGACCACCGGCAAGGTTGAAATCACCGCCCAGAACCACGGCTTCGCTGTGGACGCCCCCATCGGCGAGTACGTCACCGCACCGAACGCAGAGTTCGGCGAGGTCATGGTCTCCCACGTCGGCCTGAACGACAACGTGGTGGAGGGCCTGACCTGCAAGGACATCCCGGCCTTCTCGGTTCAGTACCACCCCGAAGCCGCCGCGGGTCCGCACGACTCCGCCTACCTCTTTGACCGTTTCATTGACCTGATGGTCGCAACCAAGACTGCAAAGGAAGCCTAAATGCCTCGTCGTACCGACCTTAACAGCGTCCTCGTCATCGGTTCCGGCCCGATCGTCATCGGTCAGGCAGCGGAATTCGACTACTCCGGCACCCAGGCGCTGCGCGTGCTGAAGGAGGAGGGCGTGCGCGTCATCCTCGTGAACTCCAACCCGGCAACCATCATGACCGACCCTGAGTTCGCGGACGCCACCTACATTGAACCCATCACCCCCGAGGTGATCGAGAAGATTATCGCGAAGGAAAAGCCCGACGCTATCCTGCCGACCCTGGGCGGCCAGACCGCTCTGAACGCGGCCATCGAGCTGGGCGAGCGCGGCATCCTCGAGAAGTACAACGTCGAGCTGATTGGCGCGAACATTGACGCCATCAACCTCGGCGAGGACCGCGAGGCCTTCAAGGGCGTCGTGGAGCGTGCCGGCGGCGAGTCGGCCCGCTCAGTCATCGTCCACTCCATGCCGGAGGCCCTGGAGGCCGCCAAGGAGCTCGGCTACCCGATGGTGGTTCGCCCCTCCTTCACCATGGGTGGTCTCGGCTCGGGCATGGCGTACAACGAGGAAGACCTCTACCGCATCGCCGGCGCCGGTATTCAGTACTCGCCCACCAGCGAGGTCCTGCTCGAGGAGTCCATCCTCGGCTGGAAGGAATACGAGCTGGAGATGATGCGTGACACCAACGACAACGTCGTGGTCGTCTGCTCCATCGAGAATTTCGACCCCGTGGGCGTGCACACCGGTGACTCCATCACCGTGGCCCCCGCGCTGACCCTGACCGACCGTGAGTTCCAGAAGCTGCGCGACATCGCAATTAACGTGATTCGCGAGGTCGGCGTGGACACCGGTGGCTGCAACATCCAGTTCGCTATCGACCCGAAGACCGGCCGCGTCATCGTCATTGAGATGAACCCGCGCGTGTCCCGTTCCTCGGCGCTCGCATCGAAGGCTACCGGCTTCCCGATCGCGAAGATTGCGACCAAGCTGTCGCTGGGCTACACCCTGGACGAGATTCCGAACGACATCACCCAGAAGACCCCGGCCTCCTTCGAGCCGACCCTGGACTACGTGGTCGTGAAGGTTCCGCGCTTCGCGTTTGAGAAGTTCCCGGCTGCCGACCCGACCCTGACCACCACCATGAAGAGCGTGGGCGAGGCCATGGCCCTGGGCCGTAACTTCACCGAGGCTCTGCAGAAGGCCATGCGTTCGCTCGAGCAGAAGGGCGCCTCCTTCTCCTTCAAGCCGCTGACCCTCTCCGAGGTGGAGCTGGCCGAGCTGATTGAGAAGACCAAGGTTCCCACCACCCAGCGTATCTACCAGGTTCAGCAGGCCCTGCTGGCCGGCGCAACCGTGGAGCAGCTGCACGAGGCCACCAAGATTGACCCGTGGTTCCTGGATCAGCTGGTGCTGCTGAACGAGGTGGCCGGCGTGGTCTACGAGAAGCGTGACCACCTGGATCCGGAGACCCTGAAGCTGGCCAAGCGCCACGGCTTCTCGGATGCACAGATTGCCGAGATTATCGGCTCCTCCGAGGACGTTGTGCGCGGTGTGCGCCACGCCCTGGGTATCCGCCCGGTCTTCAAGACCGTGGACACCTGCGCCGCCGAGTTTGAGGCGTTCACCCCGTACCACTACTCCTCCTACGACCTGGAGGACGAGGTTGCTCACCACGAGAAGCCCTCGATCATGATTCTGGGTTCGGGCCCGAACCGCATCGGTCAGGGTATCGAGTTCGACTACTCGTGCGTGCACGCCTCTATGGTGCTGCGTTCGCTGGGTTACGAGACCGTCATGGTCAACTGCAACCCCGAGACCGTTTCGACCGACTACGATATCTCGACCCGCCTGTACTTCGAGCCGCTGACCCTTGAGGACGTGCTCGAGATTGTTGAGTCGGAGCGTCGTACCGGCGGCCTGATGGGCGTGTTCGTGCAGCTCGGCGGCCAGACCCCGCTGAAGCTGGCTCGTGCCCTGAAGGATGCGGGCGTGCCGATTCTGGGCACCACCCCCGAGGCCATCGACCTGGCCGAGGACCGCGGCGAGTTCTCCCGCGTGCTGGAGGAGGGCGGTCTGATTTCGCCCAAGAACGGCACCGCGTTCACCTTCGAGGGCGCTAAGCGCATCGCCGACGAAATCGGTTACCCGGTTCTGGTTCGCCCCTCGTACGTGCTGGGCGGCCGCGGCATGGAAATCGTCTACGACGAGGCTAACCTGGCCCGCTACCTGGAGAACGCTACCGAGGTTTCGCCCTCGCAGCCGGCTCTGATTGATAAGTTCCTTGAGGACGCCATCGAGATTGACGTGGACGCCCTGTTCGACGGCGAGGAGCTGTACCTGGGCGGCGTCATGGAGCACATTGAGGAAGCCGGTATTCACTCCGGTGACTCTTCCTGCACCCTGCCCCCGATTACCCTCGGCCCGGACATCATCGCCAAGGTGAAGGACGCTACCGAGAAGATTGCTCGCGGCACCGGCGTGCGCGGCCTGATTAACATTCAGTTCGCCTACGTTTCCGAGAACCTGTACGTGATTGAGGCTAACCCGCGCGCATCCCGTACCGTTCCGTTCGTGTCGAAGGCTACCGGCGTGCAGCTGGCCAAGGCCGCCGTGCTGATTGGTCTGGGCAAGACCATTGCCGAGCTGAAGGCTGAGGGCTACCTGCCGCAGCACATGGACGGCGCATCCCTGCCGCAGGAGACCGCGATTGCTGTGAAGGCTGCGGTTCTGCCGTTCGCCCGCTTCCGCACCCCCGAGGGTGTGGTGGTCGATTCGCTGCTGAGCCCCGAGATGCGTTCGACCGGTGAGGTCATGGGCCTGGATCAGCACTTCGACACCGCGTTCGCGAAGGCCCAGGCCGGCGCAGGTTCGCCGATGCCGACCTCCGGTAAGGTCTTCATTTCGGTGGCCAACCACGACAAGCGTAACGTCATCATCTACGCGAAGATGCTGGAGTCCCTGGGCTTCGAGATCGTTTCGACCGGTGGTACCGCCGAGATTCTGCGCCGCAACGGCCTGAACTCGATTCTGGTGGCTTCGAAGTTTGCCGAGGCAAACGGTGACCACTCGATCGTGGACATGGTCCGCAACGGTGACATCGACCTGATTCTGAACACCCCCGCCGGTGGTGCCGCTCGTAGCGACGGCTACGAGATTCGTGCCGCTGCGGTTTCGGTGGGTTGCCCGGTGATGACCACCATCTCCGAGTTCGCCGCCGCCGTTCAAGCGATTACCGCTCTGCGCGAGCACAGCTGGGACATCATGAGCCTGCAGGAGCACGACGTCAAGCTGGCCGCCGCCGTGGACGCTCGCCTGGCTTCCGAGGGTGGCGAGGCGTAATGTCCGCTGCTTTTGGTGACCGCCTGGCGAAGGCGATGGCCGAGCGCGGCCCGCTGTGCGTGGGCATTGACCCGCACCCGAACCTGCTGGAGCAGTGGGGCCTGGAGGATTCCGCCGAGGGTCTGGCCGCCTTCACCGAGGCCGTGTACGAGGGTTGCGCACCCTTCGCGGCCGCGCTGAAGCCGCAGGTGGCGCTGTTCGAGCGTCACGGCTCTGCCGGCCTGGCCGTGCTGGAGGCGCTGTTCGCCCGCGCCGCCACCGACGGCGTGCTGATTGTGGCTGACGCGAAGCGCGGCGACATCGGCTCGACCATGAAGGCCTACGCGGATGCGTGGCTCGGCTCCTCCTCGCCGCTGGGTACCGATTCGGTGACGCTGAGCCCGTACCTGGGCTTCGAGTCGCTGCGTCCGGCGCTGGATTTGGCCGCTCAGAACGACCGCGGCACCTTCGTGCTGGCGCTGACCTCGAACCCCGAGGGTAAGAGCGTGCAGCACGTGGGCGCCTCGGAATCCGAGGGCGCGGTGGCCAAGCGCATTATTGCCGCGGCGGTAGCCGAGAACGCGTCCCGTCAGTGGGAGCAGATGGGCCCGTGCGGCCTGGTGGTCGGCGCGACCGTCGGCCAGGCGCTGGTTGACCTGGGTATTGACCTGGGCTCCTTCAACGGCCCGATTCTGTCGCCCGGTTACGGCGCGCAGGGTGCTTCGGCCGCTGACCTGTACCGCGTGTTTGCGGGTGTGGAGTCGCAGGTGCTGGTGAACTCCAGCCGCGGTGTGCTCTCTGCGGGCCCGTCGGTTGAGGCTCTGGCGCAGGCTGCTCAGGCTGCCCGCGATGACCTGCTGGCTGCCCGCGGCGCGTAGTCCGCGCTCAGCGTATAGCTAAGCCTAGATGGGGCGCGCACCCCGGTCGGTTCCTTCGGGAGCTCGGCCGGGGTGCGTGCCCTTTTCTGTGTCCGCCGGGGTGGGGGAGGGGCCGCGCATCCGGCAGTGTGACCAAACAGTATCGGTCCCGCCCGTGCGTGGCTTTTGATCGGGCGATGACTCCGCTATGCTAGGAAGAGTGCTTCCGGAATTTACGTGCTGACGTGCGTAGACGCATTGTTGGTGCGTGGGGAGCACCGCGAATGGAGCGGGGCCTCCCGAGACATTCGTGATACATTAGTTGATAAGTAAAATTCAATACTCGCAGAAATGGGGGACCCAACCATGCCGCTGACTCCGCTAACCGAGGATGCGCGCGCCTCCGCCCGCGAGAAGGCAGTACTTGCCCGAGCACACCGCCAGGAAATTAAGCGTGCACTGAGTGAACGTGAGCTTTCCGTACGTCAGGTTCTCGATATGGTCGATTCCGACCCTGCACTGGCTAAAATGCCGGTGGGGCAGATGCTGCGCGCACTTCCGGGCATTGGTGCCGTTCGAGCAGAACGCATCATTGAAGAACTTCATATTGCGCCGACCCGCCGTCTGGGTGGTCTTGGCGTTCACCAGCGTCGCAAGATGGTGGAGTACTTCAACCGTAATTCGCGGTATCTCAACCGCGCACGTCGCAGGACTGCTGCTCAGTCTTCTGAATCTTCTCAGTCCTAAAGTGTTTGCGCCCCGCGCGTGCGGCGGCGCATCTGGAAGGAAGCTATGTCTCAGCCGACTTTGACCGTTCTGGCCGGCCCCACCGCCGTTGGTAAGGGTACGGTGTGCCAGTACATTCGCGAGAACTATCCGAAGGTGTGGTTCTCGGTGTCCGCAACCACTCGCGATCCTCGCCCCGGTGAGGTCGACGGCGTTCACTACTACTTTGTCTCTATGGACGAGTTTGATCAGATGATTGCCGACGGCCAGATGCTGGAGTACGCGGTGGTGCACGGAAAGAACAAGTACGGCACCCCGCGCGCTAAGGTGCAGGAGGCTCTGGACGCCGGTCACCCGGTGATTCTGGAGATTGACCTGCAGGGCGCTCGCCAGATTCGTGAGACCATGCCTGACGCTCGCCTGATTTTCCTGGCCCCGCCGAGCTGGGATGAGCTGGTGTCGCGTCTGAAGGGCCGCGGTACCGAGAGCGAGCAGGAGCAGGCTCGCCGTCTGGAAACCGCGAAGGTTGAGCTGGCCGCCGAGAAGGAATTTGACGTGACGGTGGTGAACGACAGCGTGGAGCGTGCGGCTCGGGAAATTGCCGAGCTGATTGGCGCCGCGTAGGTCTCCCGCCGTGAGGGGCGGGTCACGCAAAAATAGCGTGACCCGCCCCTTTGCGTCTTCTCCACCATCCGGTACGTGCTTTTTAGCCGCCGAGAGGGTAGAATAGTTCTTTAGTTTTGACCGAGCCCTTCCCG
>ERZ1674154.214-NODE-214-length-10463-cov-4.737414_pt1 | contig 10463 bp, 8 predicted proteins | sample MGYA00581306_ERZ1674154 | MGnify/ENA primary metagenome ERZ1674154 (study PRJEB41354, sample SAMEA4873325) | human saliva metagenome | biome: human-associated habitat [ENVO:00009003]; feature: mouth environment [ENVO:08000002]; material: saliva material...
GTAGTCCTTGTCGTACATCTGCGGATAGGTGGCCCCCAGCAGGCACAGCCAGCCCAGTATCTGCGCAATCGGTGCGCGCACCGTGGCATAAATGCTAGCGCGTAAGTCTACAAAAGAACGATTCATGATACCTCGATACTTGGCCTGGCTAGGGGCTAGTTAAGCGCAGATACAAATATCCCTAGGGTATCTGACGTACCCCCAGGGTGCGGCGCAAAGTACGCGCCCCACTCCACGCAATCACCACAGCCAGCCACGACATAACCGTAACCGCCAAGAAACCACCATGCGCACCGGAGTTGTCGATAGCCAAACCAGCCAAGAACGTACCCACAGAAACACCCACGTTAATAGTGGTGCTAAGCCAAGTCAGGCCCTCAGTGATCTGGTTGTCGGCCACCGAATGCTGCACAATCTGGTTGGCGGTAGTGAAAGTAGGGGCAATAGCCATACCGGTGATGGCCGCAGCTACCGCCACAAACCACAGGTTAGGGGCAAAAATCAGGGTGGAGGCACCCAATGCCAAAACAGTCACGCCCACCACGAACTGGCGTTGCAACGGCCAATGCCACTGGCGTGAACCGTGAATCAGCGCCGCTACCAGCGAGCCGGTAGAGAAGCAAGCCAAGATAGCGCCGGAAAGATTCTTGTGACCATGCTCAGTAGCTGAAGCCACAATCGCCACATCATTGGCGCCAAACAGGCCACCCAACACTAGGCAGGTAAGCGCAGTAACCACCAACGCTCCATTACGTAAAACATGAGACTGGCCGGTTTGCTCCTGCGCGGCAGCGCGCCCCTTCGCCGGCGGCTCAGTGGCGCGCTGGGATAGGAACCACAGTGAACCCACTGCCTGGGCGGTGACGGCCACAATCAAACCACTAGTAACTGGCAGGGGCGGGTTAGTCACCAGCATGGTTGCCAGGATCGGGCCAATGATGAAAGCCACCTCATCCATGGCTGCCTCCAGGGCGAAAGCCGTGTGGATTTCATCAGGTGTTTCTAGCAGGTTAGACCAGCGTGCACGCACCAGGGCGCCCATAGAGCCACTGGTACCGCCAGCAATGGCGGCACAAACCAGCAGCGCCACCGGGTGGGCATGGAAAGTAATAGACACAATCTCGCCCACCATGGCCAGACAGGAGGCCATGATGAAAGGAATCATGAAGCGCTGGCCGTAAATATCTACACGTCGAGCCAGCCAAGGCGCAGTGCAGGCAAAAGCGATCAGCGTTACCGCACTGACCTGCCCGGCCAGGGTGTAGCTGTGATACTCGCTTTGAATAGCTAGCAGCGAAGAAATTGACACCATAGACATGGGCATACGTGCCAGCAGTCCGGTGGCAGAAAATTTAAAAGCACCGGGTTTACGTAGGATGTTTACATAGTTAGATGCCACCGCTCCATGATTACACGGGGAGCGGTGGCAAACTGAACTATGTAACTGTGAGAATCCAAACCAGGCCTGAGAAGCGCCTGCGGCTTGCGCTCAAGCTGGAGGTCTGCGCCTAGCGCTGCTCGGGGTTAGCTCAGCGCTGCTCAGAGTTGGCTGCGTGACGGTTAATCGTGAAGCCTTGACCGTTTAGGGTGTTCCAGCAGGTGACGCCCTCCTCGGTGGAGGTGCAGGCGAAGGCGCCGTGCTTAGCTGAAGAGTTGTAGGCCAGGGTGGGGCCCGAAGTCTTAAAGGCAGTCTGGCAAGAGCCGCCGGCGCCGTTTTGCGTGCCCACCGTGGCGGTAAACGGGGTGGAGTTGTTAGAGCAGCTGGGGCCGGTAGCGTTGAAGCTGTATTCCTTGATAGTGCAAGAAACCTGGTCGTCAGCAAAGGTGCAGGTGATGTTGCCAGAAGGTGAGGTGAAGCTGGTCATTTCCCGGGCGCCGTCGGGAGCCGGGGCCTTAACCGTAGCGGTAGGCGTGGCGCTAGGCGTGGGGGTTTCAGTCTCTACCGGCGCGGCAGTTTCAGTCTGCACCACCGTGGGGGTGATCGGCCCTGCGTCGTTGACCGAGTGTGGGGAGGTGTCACGTCCAAGCATGTAGGCACCCACGGCCACAGCCAGAATCAAAACCGCCAGCGAAATCCAGCCAAAGAGCGGAAGGCCGCCCTTCTTAGCAGAGCTGTCAGCCTCCTGCTCAGGGGCCTCGTTAGCGGTGGCGTAGTCGTAGGTGGGCTCAGCGTAGGTGGGGTCCGGGGCATACACCGGGGTGGACATAACCATGGTGGCTGAGCCGGTGGTGGCCGGGTCGGGCACTTGTGCGCCTAACGGTTGATCCAGCGGAATAACCGAGGGGTTGGCTGCCACAATGTTTTGGGCCGGACCCTCCACGCCGCCAGTAGCCGGCTGCTCCGGGTCATTCATGGCAAACACAGAGTCAGCAACGCTGGGGGCGCTAGTTTCCTGGTTGGTGCTAAGCACAGAGCGACGGGTAGGAGCGTGGTCGTTAACCAAGGGCCCGGCGGCTACCTGCGTGGGGGCTGCGTCCTGGGCGCTGGCAGTGCTAGTGGCGCTAGCTGCCGGCTCATTTTGGGCCTCAAGCTGGGCCAGGAACTGGGGGTTGTGCTTAGCTAGCAGCTGACGTGCCAACGGCAGCGGGCTGCGGGCCAAGCCGGCGTTGATCTGCGGATCTTTAAGGTTAGCTAGCCATTCAAGTAACTGCGGGTAGGCGTTCGGGTTGGCGGCTACCACTGGGCGCAACTGCGGATAGTTGCTGACCAGCTGATATAGGTCAGCCTGCGAAGTCGCGGGACTGGCGGCCCGGGCGGCTAACTGTTCCAGCGAGAGCGTCATCGTGATCCTTCCAGGTACCATGCACTTGAGCCGTGTTAGCCAAGCGCTGTTACCAACCTCAATACAACTACTCTAGTGGCCAAGTCCGACAATTAACTACTTCAGAGTAAAAACGGGACATAATTTAACAGTGTGTGCTTGGCACCATTTTCGATCCGTCACACCAGCTAGGGAGGCCCACATTGGCTGAGGAATTACTTGGCGTGGAATGCGTCAACGGCCACCCAAATCCGCCTGATGCCTACGATTGCGCCACTTGCGCGGGTAGTTTAGCGGCCGCTCCCCGCCTGCTAGATAACCCGCCCCGGATGGTGGTGGAGGCCTCCACGGGGGCGCGCCTGGCCCTGCGTAGGGATCTGGTAGTGGGGCGAGCGCCACAGTATTTGAGCTACAACGAAGGCACTGAGTTGCTCACGGTTCCCTCCCCGGGCCGCCTGGTTTCCCGCTCGCACGTGTTACTGCAGGTGGTGGGCTGGCAGGTAAGCGCCATTGACATGGATTCCCACAATGGCACGGTGCTACGCCGGCTGGGTTATGAGGATGTACAGCTGGTTCCCGACGCCCAGGTTCCCCTGCGTTACGGCGATGAGCTTGATTTGGGCGACGGCGTGGTGTTGCGTTTCCTCCCCCCTGGCGCCAGCACCGACGACGACGCCGCAGCCTCCGCTCACAGCGCGGGAGAAAGCCTCAACGTCACCGGCTCCCTAACCTACTGAGGACTCAGCCAGCCATGGGGCAACGCGAAATGGAGGGGGCCGGGGCGTCGTCGTCGTGATCAAGCGAAACCGGCACCGGATGAGCCGCCTGCGCCGCCCCCACTGCCTGCAATACGAAACTATCTAAACTGTGCATGTAACGCTCACGCTGCATGGGGTTAGCGGGCGTGGGACGACCCCCCAGCACGCAGGCGTGGATCAGCTGCACGCTCATGGCCACATCCTGATTAGGAAGCTGGCCCTGGTCGATAGCCTCGTGCAGAATCTGGCTGAGCATATGCTCCATGATGTCGGCGTGCGAGTGTAGACGCCCCACGGTGTCGCGCGAAAGCGTATCGGTTAGGCGCGCGCCGCTTGGGAAGTGATAGTGCTGCTTTAGTAGGGCCTGCTCACGGATATAAACCCGCAGACGATCAAGCGGATCTTGCACATCCTCAAGGGCCTGGCTCAGGCGCGCCACATAGCTGCGGGTTTCGTTCTCGATATAGGCCAGGAGCAGATCTTCTTTGTCTGCAAAGTGGTTATAGACGGCAGTGCGCCCCACATGGGCGTTAGTGGCGACGTCGGAAAGCGTGATTTTGTCGAAAGGTTTAGTGGCCAAGAGTTGACCCAGTGAGTCGAAAAGGGCGCGGCGAGTGCGCTCGCGGTGTTCGGCTAGGGTGTTACCAGTAATCTTGGGCATAGGTAAACCTTAGCTGGTTAGTGACGTAAGTAGGAAGTGTGTCAGATCGTGGAAAACTCAGAGGCCGCCAAGGGGGCGCAGATAACGCAACCAAAAGCGACGCAACTAGTGGTGGGGGCCGTGGTGGTAGATGATTTACGTCAGCCCACGCGGTTTTTAGCTGCCCAGCGTGCCTACCCAGCCCAGCTGCGGGGGCAGTGGGAGTTTCCGGGCGGCAAGGTGGAGCCGGGGGAGGTGCCGCAGGCAGCTTTAGCGCGCGAATTACGTGAAGAACTAGATATTGTGGTCAAAATCGGGGTGGAAGTGACGCCCGATAAATCATTGTCTACATGGCCACTAAAACCGGGGCTAGAGATGCGGGTGTGGCTAGTGAGCACTGACCGCCCCGAAATTAGCCCAGGCACTAGTCATATGCAGGTCAAATGGGTTACTCCAGTACAAGCTCTTGACCTAAATTGGCTGGCTCCAGATTTACCTATTGTGCGCCAGATCATTAAACTAATGGCTGCTGGCCAGGGCAAATGTGTTCAGAGTTAAGTTGTGAAAGGGCTGATACTTACTGGCCAAAAGGTTACGTTTCTATTACAGTCGGGTACTAGCTTATAAAGAAAGAGGTTCGACATGGGACGTCACGCTCAGAAGGCCACCCCGGCCTCAGCAGTTAGTGCTCTCTTTTCCCAGGTAGGCACCGGTAATGTGGTGTACCGCGCGGGCGGTGTGGCCATGGCCCTGTCCTTGGCCGTCTCCGGTGGTGCATTCGCTGCTGTACAGATGAACAACGGTGTCAACACTGACGCCAACAAGGCCGCGCTGACCCACGCAGCACTCGGTCTGGCCGCTCAGACTACCTCTGCTGCCGAGTCCGTTAACTACAAGCTGGTTGTAGACGGCAAGACTATCTCCGCTTCCACCCAGGCTGAGACTTGGGGGCAGGCCCTGTCCGACGCCGGTGTTTCGGTTGACGACAACGACACCGCCTCCGTAGACCTGACCGCCGCCCCTGTTGACGGCGCCGTCGTTACCGTTGTCCACGCTAGCGTCACCCAGACCAACGTAGACACCGCCATCAAGGCTGGCACCACCGAGAAGCCAGACCCGACTCTGGCTAAGGGTGAGAAGAAGGTAGAAACCGAGGGTGTAGACGGTATTTCCCGCACCGTTTACAACGTGGTTACCCGTGGCGGTAAGGAAGTTTCCCGCACCGTAGTATCCACCGCCGTCGTCAAGCCGGCCACCAACGCTGTGGTACTGGTTGGCACCAAGGAAGCCGCCGCCGCTGCCACTACCCCGGCTACCCCCAACAACTCTTCCTCCAGCTCCAGCGGCGGTAACGCCACCCTGGCTGCCGCTGGCACCGACGCTGCCAGCGCCCAGGCCATTGCCAAGTCCATGATGAGCTCCTACGGCTGGGACGACACCCAGTTCAGCTGCTTGGTTAAGCTGTGGAACCGCGAGTCCGGCTGGAACTACCAGGCTTACAACGCTTCCTCCGGCGCTACCGGTATTCCCCAGGCCCTGCCTGGCTCCAAGATGGCTAGCGCTGGTAGTGACTGGGCTACCAACCCGGCCACCCAGATCAAGTGGGGTCTGGGCTACATCTCCGAGCGCTACTCCAACCCCTGTGGCGCTTGGGCACACTCTGAGTCGGTGGGCTGGTACTAAACCGCACTCACATAAGCTGGCGTTTGAGCACGCTAACCCTCTCCCCTGCAATCTGTGCTGATTGCGGGGGAGACGTGTATTTGGGGCTTGGCTGGGGCTGCGGCGTCGTCGGCGGCCTAAAAATAGGCAGCTTTCAGCTAGGCTTGAAGGCAATGAAGGCAGTACCAAACCGCGCTATTAATGCGCCCGGAAACTTGTAGGTGACGTGTATGAGTGACGTGGCGGCAGGCAAGCTACTGACCAGCAGCGATATTCGCGAGCTGTGCGCCCAGTTAAACATTCGCCCTACCAAAACCCTAGGCCAAAACTTCGTCAACGATCCGGGTACGGTACGCAAGATCGTGCGTAACGCCGGCGTGCAAGCGGGCGAGCAGGTGCTGGAAATTGGCCCCGGCTTGGGCTCACTAACCCTGGCGCTACTGGAGGCTGGGGCGCAGGTTAGCGCCGTCGAGATTGATCCGCCCCTAGCTCAAGCGCTCCCGACCACCGCCCAAGCGCGCTTTCCAGAAGCTAAATTACAAGTTTTTACTGCTGACGCCCTGACTATCACCGGGCCGGAAAGCATCGACGGCGCCACCCCCGTCCGCCTGGTGGCTAATTTGCCGTATAACGTGGCCGTGCCGATTGTGCTGACTGTGCTCGAAAAGCTGCCCAGTATCCAGACTGTGCTGGTGATGGTGCAGGCTGAGGTGGCCGATCGCCTGGCTGCCACGCCGGGCAACAAGATTTATGGGGTACCCAGCGCCAAAGTGGCCTGGTATGCCAGCGCGCGGCGTACCCTAACCATTGGCCGCAACGTGTTTTATCCGGTGCCTAATGTGGACTCGGCGCTGGTGAAAATTGAGCGCCGCCCCCAGCCGGATACTGCGGCTACGCGCGAGCAGGTTTTTGCTGTTATCGACGCCGCCTTTGCCCAGCGCCGCAAGACCTTGCGTCAGGCGCTGGCTGGTTTGGCTGGTAGCGCCGGCGCCGCCCAGGAGGCGCTGGAGCGCGCCGGGGTTAGCCCCACGGCTCGCGGCGAAACCCTAGACATTGACCAGTTTGCCGCCGTGGCCCAGCAGCTAAATGCTGCTAGCGCCGGTGCGTGCGTTCCAGCCGCCAGTGCGCCCGCCCCGGCCACCAGTGACCCGGCTGTGAGCGACAGCTCTCCGGCTGTGAACGCTAGCGACCGGGCCGTGAGCGTTAGCGCCCCGGGCAAGGTCAATCTTTTCCTGGCCTTGGGCGCTGCCCGCCCCGATGGCTACCACCCGCTTAACACCATCTTTGCCCAGATCGGCTTAAGCGAGACGGTTACGGTCACGCCGTTACAGTCTCTGGCTACGACGGCGCCGCAGTCGGCCTCAACTGCCCCTGTCTCCTCCGCCTCGTCGGCCCCGGCCCAGTCAGACTCGGCCCCGGTGGCCGCTCAGCCGGCCCCATCAGCCACGGCTGCCTCGGCCCCGGCGGCTCAAACCGGCGGCCCGCGCATTGAACTGGCCCTGACCCGCCCCGATAGCAATGTGCCCCTGGATCACACCAACCTGGCCTACCGCGCCGCCCAGGCGGTGGCCCAGCAAGCCGCCCAGCGTGGCTTAGCCACCCCGGACGTGCACATTTTGCTAGACAAGGCCGTGCCGGTAGCCGGAGGTATGGCTGGTGGCAGCGCGGACGCAGCTGCCACCCTCAAAGCCTGCAACGAGTTCTGGCAGGTGGGCCTGAGCCTAGAAGAGTTGGCTCACCTAGGTGCCCAGTTGGGTGCGGATGTGCCCTTTGGGCTTTACGGCGGGGTAGCTCTGGGCACCGGACGTGGGGATCTAATTGAGCCGCTTAAGGCCGCCCCCGGCCCCTACTACTGGACTTTTGCCTTGCAGGATGAGGGTTTATCGACGGCGGCCGTGTTTAAACACTTTGACGCCACTGTGCAGGCCCCACCGGCGGCAGACATGCCGCCAGAGCAGCTACTGGCAGCTCTAGAGGCTGGCGATGTGGCCGAGGTTAGCCGCCATATCCGCAACGATCTACAGGCCACGGCTATCGATCTACGCCCAGAACTAGGTCAACTAATTGACCTGGCTAAGAAGGCCGGCGCTCTGGCAGCCATGGTTTCTGGCTCCGGGCCTACTGTGGCCGCCCTTAGTTCCAGTCGTGCGGTGGCTGAGCGGGTAGCTCAATGCTGGCGCACTAGCCCTTTCTGCGACCAGGTAGTTACCGGCTAAGCGCCCGCAAACCCAGACGCCCACCCCCCAGAGCTCACGCGGTAGAATGCGGGGGCTGGTTTTATCTGCAGAATGAGGACTTAATGGCTCACCTATTAGGGGTTGAGAACCTGCGCATTGTCGTAGGCAGTCGCACGCTACTAGACGGTGTCACGGTAGGCATTGAAGACGGCACCCGAGTAGGCGTGCTGGGCCCCAACGGCGCTGGTAAATCCACTTTTCTGCGGGCCCTATCAGGGCAGCGTGAAATCGACGGCGGACGTATCACCCGCGCCGCCGATACACGCGTGGCCATCCTCAACCAAAGCGACAACTTCCCCCCGGGCATCAGCGTACGTCAAGCGGTGCACGGTGACGCGGCTGAGCACGTGTGGGCCTCTAACCCTGCCGTGCGCGACATTCATGCCGGCCTGCTGGCAGACGTGGACCTGGCAGCCGACGTCGACACCCTCTCAGGTGGTCAGCGCCGCCGCGTCGCCCTAGCCCACGTGCTCACCCAAGACGCCCAGGTGGTGGTGCTAGATGAGCCCACCAACCACCTAGATGTTGAAGGCGTGGACTGGCTGGCTCGCCACCTGCAAAAACGCTTCGACTCAGCGCGCGGCGACGGCGCCCTAGTGGTGGTCACCCACGACCGCTGGTTCCTAGACGCCATCTGCAACCGAGTGTGGGAAGTAGTGCCCGGCGTCGACCCCGGCAACGGCCGCCCCCAAATCCCCGGCCGAGTTGAGCTTTACGACGGCGGCTATGCGGCCTACATTTTGGCGCGCGCCGAGCGGGCCCGTCAGGCTGAGGTGGCTGCCGCCAAACGCGAAAACCTACTGCGTAAAGAACTGGCCTGGCTGCGACGCGGCGCCCCAGCGCGCACCTCCAAGCCGCGTTTCCGGATCGACGCCGCCGAGGCACTAATCGCCGACGTACCCCCGCCGCGTGACAGTGTGGAAATCGCCCGCATGGCCACTGCCCGCCTAGGCAAGCGCGTTATTGACCTGGAAAACGTCAGCGTCAGCTACCCGGCCCCCGGCGGCGGCGAAAACCAGGTGCTGCGCGAGGTAACCTGGCGCCTTGCCCCCGGCGAGCGAGTAGGCATTGTGGGAATAAACGGCGCCGGTAAAACCACCCTGCTGCGCCTGTTGCAAGGCACCCAAAAACCCACCAGTGGGCGGGTACGTACCGGCCAGACCGTGGACGTAGTAACCCTGTCGCAAACCACCCATGAGCTAGATCAGATCAGCGAGCTGCGAGTGGTTGAGGCAGTGGCTGCAGTGGCCGAGCACGTCACCGTGGGCGGCAAAGATCTAAGCGCCAGCCAGTTGGTTGAGCGCCTGGGCTTTACCCGCCAACGTGCCTGGACCCGGGTGGGGGAAATCAGCGGTGGCGAACGCCGTCGCCTGCAGCTGCTGCGACTGCTGATGGCTCAGCCCAATGTGCTGCTGCTGGACGAGCCCACCAACGATCTAGACACTGACACCCTGGCTTCAATTGAGGATATTCTCGACACCTTCCCGGGCACGCTAGTGGTGGTCTCCCACGACCGCTACCTGCTTGAACGCGTCACCGACCACCAGCTGGCTTTGCTTGGTGACGGGCATCTGCGTGATCTTCCTGGCGGAGTGGAGCAGTATCTGGAGCTGCGTCGCCAGCAACTGGCTGCCTCATCTGGGACTGTAGGGGCGACGTCGGCAACTGCGGAGGCTAAAAACGCCCCGTCCCAGGGGGAGCAGGGCGCCTTAAGTGGGGCTCAGCGTCACGCGGCTGCCAAGAACTTGGCCCGGCTAGAGCGCCAACTGGATAAGGTCAGTGTCCAGATCGCCAAGCTACACGCGGATATGGAAGCGGCTTCAGCTGATCCTGGGCGCGTCAATGACCTAATTGAGCTGGGTAAACAGCTCAGCCAGGCGCAGGAACGCCAGGCGGATATCGAGCTGGAATGGCTTGAAGCAGCCGGCGAGCTGGAGCAGTAGCCCCGCTGCTGCGCGGCCTGGGCTGTACTGCGCGGCCTGGGCCGCCCCACCTTGTCGGGGCCTCCCCGGGTGCGGGCGCTCCAAGCTTAACTGCGGCTGCTTAGGCTGCGTGCTTACCGCCGCCACTACGACGACGCGGCCGGGTAGGACGCGAGGGCGGACCTTGCTGCACCCGGCGGCCCTGCGGACGCTTGCGGCGTCGGGGCAAGCTAGGCAAGCTGGGCATACGCACCTGCCCAGCCAACTGCAGCAGCTTCTCCTTAGGAACCAGGTGGCGTAGGTCGATACCCTTACCAGGCAAGCCAATTGACCAGGGCGCCAAGTATTTAAGCGCAATACAAACCGCGAAACAGGCCGCCGTAATAATCCAAGCAAAACCCACCGACAGGGAGTTATCTAAAACAAACTGGGGGATAGGACCCATAGCTGTAATGAGTTCTTCCATACCCAGAGAGTTAATT
>ERZ1674154.225-NODE-225-length-10307-cov-6.080960_pt1 | contig 10307 bp, 10 predicted proteins | sample MGYA00581306_ERZ1674154 | MGnify/ENA primary metagenome ERZ1674154 (study PRJEB41354, sample SAMEA4873325) | human saliva metagenome | biome: human-associated habitat [ENVO:00009003]; feature: mouth environment [ENVO:08000002]; material: saliva material...
CATCGTACGTCGTACTAGATCACTAGTCTCATAAGCAGGGTCGATATATCGGATGCGGTCACCTGATAACTCCTGCAGGACAGGGCTAACAAATGGGAAATGAGTACATCCCAATACGACAACATCGATATCCCGTTCTAGCATAGGTGCTAAGTACTCCTGAGCGGCTTTACGAACAGCGTCATCATGCAAATGACCTTGTTCAATTAAGCCGGCTAGTTCTGGGCATGGTTGTTCCCATACAAAAACCTCATGGTCGATGTCCATAGCCACATATTTATGAATATGACTATTAACGGTCGCCACCGTCGCCATGATACCGATGGTATTACTATTGCTTTCACGAATAGCAGTCTTAACACCTTGCGATACACCGATAACCGGCACATTGACGCGACTGCGCACCTCATCGAGGGCTACTACGGTGAAAGTATTGCAAGCGATAACCATCAATTTTACAGGTACTTGATGTAATGTTTCTGCGATACGGCAAGCGATTTCTGTAATCTCCTCGGTTGGACGATTGCCAACGGGATTATTAGCATTATCCCCTATATAGATGAAGTTTTCATTGGGAAATTGTTCCTGTAGAACTTTCAAAACGGATAGACCACCTACACCTGAGTCAAAGACGCCGATAGGCAGTCGTTGTGTATCTATATTAGTCATGAGGCATCTCCTCAACAGCATTTAGAATAGGTTGATAAAAGCGATCCTCTAATCGTACGATTTTCCCAGACGATTTAGACATAAAGGCATTCTTAGTCTCACCCGTCGCCAATAGAGCACCATCGCTAGCGCGGCGCATGCGGTATTTAAATACCATCTGAGCACGGGTCATTTTGACTAAATAGGTTTCTATATTAATCGTGTCATCGAAACGAGCAGGTTCCTTATAGTTACACGATACATTCATAATCGGAAATACTATATCCTCGTCCATCATATCCCACAAGGTGACACCGATGTGACGAAGGAATTCAATACGCGCCATTTCAAACCACCGAAAATGATTGCTATGGTGAGCAATTCCCATCATATCGGTTTCATAGAAACGGACGTTAATTGTCGCTGTATACATTTATTCATCCTTCTTATTACAATACAAATTTAATTGTATATCTATTAACAAAGGGTGTCAAATAAACAAAGGCAGTCCAACCAATAACAATGATTAAACTGCCTTTTTATGTACTTGTTAGTTGCCAAAAGGGAATAGCTTTTTCGCTTGTTCTTCGTGGGATGTTTTGATATAGCGGTTAGCGATTTTGAAAGCAATACCGAGAACTGCTACATCATCTACCCAGCCAAGGCCCGCAATCGTATCAGGAATGATATCGATTGGTAGGACGAGATACCCTAAGGCGCCGGCTAAAATAGCCTTTACATATTTTGGTGTATCTTGATCGCGCAAGCAAAAGAATAACACCACTGCTTTTTGTACAAAGGCAAGTTTTTTACCATAGCGAGTAGCAAACGCCAAGAATCGAGACTCACTAAAATACTTGCCATATTTGATAATCTTTAATGGATTCATACCAATCCTTCTAACTATTTACGAAAACCGTTAATTGTGGATTTTGTCGTTTCTTTTACTGTTTCAACAGCTTGGAACGCAGTATCTTTTGCATTTTCCACAGCTTTAGACGCTGTAGTCTTTGCGTTTTCCACAGCCACTTGAGTAGTTGCTTTCGCTACTTCTACGCCACCTTTAGCCAATTCTTTTGCAGTATCCAATGTTTCTTTTGCTACATCGATTTTTTCTTTTGCCGCATCAGTTACTTTTGCTACTGCTTCTGCTGCATTATCATGCAATTGGTATTTCGTTTCCGTATTCCATTTTTCAATAGCAGGTGCTACTTTTTCAGAATATACTTGTTCTAATTGTTCTTTTGCAAGACCTGTTTCATTGGCAATACCAGCCCATACATCGCGTTGGCCTTGAGTGAACGGAATGCTTGCTGCTGCATCGCGAGCGATTTCGCCAGCAATGGCTTTACCATTTTCATAGAACTCAGCAATCATAGGTTTGTAGCGTTCGATGTCGGATGGCATACCATCTTCAATCCAAATATGAGCTACCTTACCAATAGCATAGGTCAAACCAACAGCTACCGGTACACGTACTGCTTTAAAAGGTACGAGCAAGGAAATAGCAGCTGTAGCAATAGCAGTGCTCAAGCCACCTACTAAACCTACAACAGCACCTGTTTGTAATTCAACATCATATAAATGAGCAATGCGAGTTACCATGTATGTTGCATTTGTGCATAGTGCAACATTGCTGAATTTTGGAGACAAAGCCAATACGGCAGCACGGCCTGCACCCCAGAAAATAAATTGTTCAACTTGATAATTTAAATCTTGACCACCATCGCTAAGCGGTTCAATTCTAACGCCATTATATTCTGCCATAATCGTTCTCCTTTTTTCTCCGGATTCCACTTGTGAATGTATGTATCGTTCATTAGTATTATTATACCATTCTCAATGTAGAATTGAAATGAATAATATATATTTTACCCTGTATAAACTGTCTTATTATGACTATTAGTAATAGATAACACTCTATTCACTACCAACTCGTAAGACCTCCATCAATCGTCCACGCAGCACCTGTTACAAAGGATGCTTTTGAACTAATTAAAAAAGCGATAACTTCTCCAATTTCGTGAGGTTTTGCAATACGTCCTAACGGATAATGTTGGCCCATCTCCTCTTTTGCTTGCTCCGCATCTTGATGGGATTGGGCAATTTGCTTATCTACAAGCGATGTATCTACGTCGCCAGGACATACACAATTTACACGTACTTCATGAGGTGCCATCTCAAGGGACAGTGATTTTGTAAAGCTTACGATAGCACCTTTTGACGCACCATATACTGAGCAGGCTACATTGCCCTGTAGGCCCGCATCACTAGATACGGTAACAATACTGCCCTTTACTTGACGTAAATAAGGCAATGCTGCTTGGCACAAGAATACAGTTCCTTTTACATTTGTTCCAAACATTTCATCAAAGGCCGATTCAGATACATCGGCTAGTAGCTCCTCTTCATAATATCCAGCCGCCGTTACAAGAGCTGAAATACTACCAAAGAAATCTACCGTTTCTTTTACGATGCGCTGACAATCGCTAACACTGGATACGTCGCCTTTCACATAGCGCACCTTCGAAGAATAGCGGCGCAATTTCATCTTTGCTCTTTGTCCCGCTTGTTCATCGCGGCCATTGATAACGACGCACCAACCTTCTTGCAATAATAGCTTAGCTGTGGCAAATCCAATTCCCGATGTACCACCGCTGATCAATGCCACTTGAACATCATTTTTATGAGGCATACTCACACCTCCTACAAGGTAGAAATATAATCAAACACTAATTTTAACAACATCACTGTCGTAACAGACAGGAATACAACACGCACCAAAGAGGACCCTTTCGCAATGGCTAAATGGGATCCTAAATAGGCGCCCACAACTTGTCCCACCGCAGCGGCAAGACCATACATAATATTGACGTGTCCTAAATATAGAAACACAAGTAAAGATGCTAAATTACTGGTGAAATTTAAAATTTTAGCATTCGCCGAAGCATGAAGAAAATCAAACCCCGTAAAGATAAATCCCATAATAAGAAATGTACCTGTACCAGGGCCTATAAAGCCATCATAAATACCGATGCCAAGGGCAAAGGCCATACAAATATAAAGTGCTCGCCCCATTACTTGAGAGGTGCGATTTACTTCGCCCCAGTTCTTTTTAAAGACTACAAATAATGTAACGGCCACGAGTAATACGATGATAATCGGTTTAACATATAGCGGCGGTAATGATACAACCGCCAAAGTACCCAGCATAGAACCTATAAAGGTAAAAGGCAATAGTTTACGAACCAGCCTAAAATCAACCATATGGTTTCGTAAAAATGTAATTGATGCACTACCGGCCCCAAAGATACTAGACAATTTATTACTACCTAGAGCCACGCTAGGAGGCAAATTAGTTAGCAACATGGCCGGCACAGATATCAATCCACCGCCACCCACTATGGAATCCACAAAGCCCGCAAAGGCCCCTGCTACAGCAAGCAATATAAGTATCATTACCTCATAGGGTAATCCGGTTATTGCAATTAGCCATTCCATATACGACCTCCCATATCTCACATACGTATACTATCATTTTACCATTCGTATAAGTAAAAACAATAGTCCTATATACAAAATAACGGTGACCAGGGTCACCGTTATGTATTATATCCTACTATGAATATGTTACGACTATTTTTTGTCTGCCAATCGATCTAATACCACTGTATAACCATCAGCACCATATACAAGGCATCGTTTCACACGACTAATCGTCGCTGTACTAGCACCGGTTTCTTCTACAATCGTTTCATAGCTATCACCAGCGCGTAACATTTTAGCCACTTGAAGTCGTTGCGATAATGCTTTCAGTTCATTAACAGTACAAATATCCTCAAAGAATGCATAACATTCTTCTACAGTTTGAAGTTGTAAAATGCCTTCAAAGAGCTCGTCATGTTGAGCACTTCTCAATTTTTCATTGACGCTCATAACGCCTCCTATTTCTTATTCATCGCTTTGGATAAACCGTCACCAATCATTTGGATAACTTGAACCATAATGATAAGAATGATGATGGTAGCGAGCATGATATCCCCTTGGAAACGTTGGTATCCGTAGCGGATAGCAATATCACCAAGGCCACCGCCACCAATAGCACCTGCCATTGCAGAGTAACCAATCAAGTTAACAATAAGCACCGTAACATTATCGATAATAGTTGGCAATGCTTCTGGTAACAATACCTTGCGGATAATTTGGAATGGGCTTGCCCCCATCGATTGAGCAGCTTCGATAACACCGAATTGAATATCCTTAATGGATGTTTCTACAAGACGTGCTAAAAACGGAATCGCCGCCAATGTCAACGGTACACAAGCAGCCGTCGTACCAATGGACGTACCAACAACCATACGTGTAAACGGAATGATGGCAACCATTAAGATGATAAACGGAATGGAACGAGTCGCATTAACGATAGCCCCTAGAATCTTATTAAGCGCTGCATTTTCTAAAATATGTCCCTTAGAGGTAACCACCAATACAACGCCGAGTGGAATACCAATAATCATGGCCATAATCGTAGAGATAACGGTCATTTGCAATGTATCCAAGGTACCGGTTATCAACAATTTAATTACTTGCTCTGACATAACCGATCACCTCGCTTTCAATTGGTAATGTTCTGATATAGTCTAGCCCTTCTTGCGCCTTCATAGGATCACCATTCAAAATGATGATGAGACGGCCTACACTAGTGTTTTGAATGTAGTCGATGCCACCAAACAAAATGCTTACATCAAGGTCAAAACGACGTACTAAACCTGCTACAACAGGTTCATCTGTGGCTTGGCCGGTAAACTTCAATTTTACCAATGGTGCCGTACCAGCAATCCAGTCATCATGAAGTTCAATATGTTCAAGCGCTTCTTGTGGTAGGTTATCGCTTACTACTGAGCCAACGAAATCTTTTGTAGTCGGTTTCTTCGGATTTGTAAATACCTCGAGCGTGCTACCTTCTTCTAAGATAACACCGCCTTCGATAACGGCTACGCGGTCGCAAATTTCACGGATAACCTTCATCTCATGAGTGATGAGCACAATGGTAAGCCCCATCCGTTCATTGATATCCTTCAACAATTCCAAGATGGATTCTGTTGTTTGCGGATCCAACGCAGATGTAGCTTCGTCGCACAATAATACCTTTGGATTAGATGCCAACGCACGAGCAATGCCAACGCGTTGCTTTTGACCACCGGATAGCTGGGATGGATAGTTATTCACGCGGTCCGATAAACCTACGATATCGAGAATCGGAGTGATGCGTTCTTTGATTTCAGCCTGGCTAAGCCCTTGCAATTCCAATGGGAATGCTACATTGTCATAGACCGTGCGCGATGATAAAAGATTAAAATGTTGGAAAATCATGCCAATGTGTTTACGCGCTTTACGCAGTTCACTAGCACTCAATTTCGTTAAATCTGTGCCGTCTACGATAACGGAGCCCGATGTAGGCGCTTCCAGCATATTGATGCAACGAATCAGTGTAGATTTACCGGCCCCTGATTGACCGATAATGCCGTAGATTTGCCCCTTTTCAATGGTGAGGCTAATATCCTTCAGCGCTTCTACACGATTAGCACCTTCGTAGACCTTGCTAATGTGTTCTAATGTAATCAAAATATGTCCTTTCTTTGTGAAAGCTCCCCTTACCAGCCACTATAGCTACCATATTGATACCTATAGTATGCTAATTAAGCCAAGCCTTCTTCCATTAATTTTTCTAGACCATAACGTAATTTCATAGTCACTGCACCTGGTTTACCATCAGCTACAGGATTTCTGTCGAGTTTTATAATCGGAATCACACCACCGGTTGTATTGGTAAAGAATAGTTCATCCGCATCATCAACGAAGGCTCGGTCAAACTCTTTTTCGATAACAGTGATGCCCAATGAAGGTGCCACACGAGTGATAACCATTTGACGCGTAATGCCCTTCAAAATATGATTATCCGCTGGATGTGTATAAATAATTCCATCTTTTACGGCAAATACATTGGATGTAGCCCCTTCGGTACAAATGCCATCGCGGAATAACATCGCTGTATAGGCAAATTTCTTTTCCGCCTTTGTTTGTGCCAAAATGTTAGGAACCAAATTCGTTGTTTTAATGTCTACATGACCCCAACGTTCATCAGGCAATGCGATAGCTTTCACACCGGATTCCAACTTGTTCACTGCATCCATATCGAGATTATGAATGGACATGAGCATTTGTGGTTCAAGTTTAGAGCGATCGTACGCATGATGACGTGGCGCCACACCACGGGAGATTTGTAAGTAAATATAACCTTCCTTGATTTCACTTTGTTCAATCAAAATTTCGTGAAGTTCGGTCAAATCATCTGGCGTCATTTTTACAGGAATATCCATTTCACGCATGGACCGATATAAACGGTCTTGGTGATAGGACAATGCAAAACAACGACCTTTTGTAACACGTACAACTTCATATACAGAATCGCCGAATAAGTAACCACGGTCATCAATGCTGATTACCTTTGCACCTGGTTCGACGAATTCACCATTAAAATATGTTAATTCTTTCATAAGAGCACCTCATTTTCCCTTGTTGTAACTCTAATCAGTATGATTGTATTATAGCACAATCACAGATTAATTTTCACACTTTACATTGTGAAAGTTTTCAAATTAGTCATAAAAAAATCCGCCCTCTACCGATAACTATAAGTTATGGTAGGAGCGGATTCTATTGTAATTAGTTATATACCAATCTTACAGGGCTTGTATAAGCCTATTAGTTGCCAAGAATATATTTTCGAATTGGCTTTGGTATTTGTTTTAAACCTACTGTCGTCAAGTAGGATAATCCTACGGCCATCACATACAACAGCACTACGTGAGGCACTGTAAATAGAAGATTATACTTGGCCATGATACCGGTCATAATCAATAACCAAAACGGATGCGCCAAATAGATACCGTATGAAGTATCCCCAATTTGTGACCAGAACGCCTCCATCGTATTGTTGAGGGGCATCACTTGGAATAGGAATAAGCTAAACAATGTACCCAATGCCGTATAGAATACACCCATTGGACTCAACTGATGCACTGTGTAAATCGCTTCGAGCACCGTATAATGCCATACATCCATGACATAGTAGTAGGCGCCCAACATGGATAGAATCGATAAAATGGCACATGTGGCCAATAGATATCGGTAACGCCACATATAGTCCTTCACGATTTCATATCGCTCAGCTACAACAGCACCAAAGAGGAATATCCATACATAATGAATTACCCAATAATTAAGGCGCATATCGAAGAGATATTTTATGGTTGGAGAATCGCTAAACTGTTGTGTCACCCAGGCTCCCAATCGATAAGATGATATAAAGTCAACACCTAATTGGATGGCAAATAAGATGACAAGCCAAGGAATGGGGGCTTTCAAAATCCACCGTACCATCACACGCCATAGTGGCATGAGCACATAGAACCATACCAGTATAACCATAAAATATAAATGGTACATACTGTTACCAAACAAGAGGTTCACAAGCAATGGTCCGGGATGGAGATTTCCAAAATTGTGCGCCGTTATGCCTGTATAGATAAGGTAGAATAGGGACCACACAATGTAAGGATAGAGCACCACTTGAAAGCGTCGTTTCATAAAATCCTTGTAACTAAATGGATCATTTACCGATGTATGGTAGAACAAACCAAAGGCTGACAGGAAGAAAAATGCGGGCACTGCAAAACGCGATAAGATTTCCAACACGCTAATGAGTTGTAAATTAACGAACGGATTTTGTAATGCATAGGAGCCGACATGAATGCCGATAACGCCGAGCATACAAAGGCCACGCATATAGGTTATTTCAGGCAAAAACAATCGTTTCATAGGCGATTATTGTTGCGGCACAGCGGCCGGTGTTGGAACGATGCGCGGTGAAGTCGCTGCTTGATGTACTACCGTTGTCGAAGTTGCAGCTGGTGCAGCTTGAGTTGTTGTAGTTGGCACAGCTGGAGCAGCTTGTGCTTGGCCATTGGCTTGTGCAGCCGCAGCAGCTGCTGCAGCTTCAGCTTGTCTCTTCGCTTCTGCTTCCCGTTGCATACGAATTTCTTTTTGAAGAGGTACTACTGGTTTATCATAAACAGTAATATCCGTTTCAAACAAACGGCCCCATGGGAATGTAGCCTTAACTGTACGAGGGTCTACCTTCAAATAAGTTTCACTGAAATCTTGTACACGTTCTTGTAAATACTCTTCTAATTTTGCATTCAAATCACCAGAGTAGCGTACATTGTCGGTACGAATGGAATCTTGCATACGATAAATATCCTTGCGGATATTCGCTTGGTATGCCCAGTTATCCAAATATTGTTGGGTCAACATATCGCGATGCCCTTCTGGGGACATAGTTTGTAGCAATAAGCCTTGTGCAATCGCATAGCCTACCGTATTACTTGCTGTATTCCAGCCATTGTAAGCGCCGATTTTATAGAGTAAATCGCGTTTATATAAAGCACCTAACAAGGTATTATCGGAGCCATTGTTATAGGCAATATCCGCAATGCTCACGTTTACACCTTGTTCCGTAGCTTGTTGAATACGATCTACAAAGGCAGTCGTAGCTTGAGAAATCATTGGGAAATTACCAAAGGTTTCAGATTCGGATGTGCTTGTAGAAAGCGGTGTATTAACAGCGAGAAGAACAGTTGGTTTACCTGCAGTTGTCATCGTACCACCAACGGCTTCTACGTGTTCCGCAATCGTTTTATCAACGGTTTGGTCTTCGTAACCTGGCAATGTTTTGCCGGCACCACCAAGTGGATAGATAACGGAGAACGTAGGTTTTTCCGCACTTTCATCGGTACGAGAACGAGCCATCAACAATAAACCGAGTTGATCTGCCCCAGGGAAGCTGCCATATTGTGTACGTGGAATGCCCTTGGAGTATTGATTTAAATAGCGTCCTTCCAATGCGGATTGAGACAATTGAGACGTATCATCATGGCCCAATGCAAAGTATGCAAAGACGCCATTACGCGCTTCATCGATCAAGTCTTTATTCACTTGCATATTTTTTTGGCGGCGAGAGAACCAGTCTTGTAGATATTCTACAGGGACAGAGGCTTGCAAGCTCATCAATTTTTGCGTTTCCGCTTGTGTCAATGTGCCTGCATCCAATTTATCTTGTAGTGCAGCAATTTGGAATATGGTTGGACCATAATCTGCATAGTAGGATGGTTCTGTACCACCCCCACTAGCGCGTGGGGAACGCATGACGGTACCAAAGCCATAAATGCGTATATTTTTATGGTTTGCCTTAAGCGCTTCGATGCGTTTTAAACGATTTTCCAATGTGCTCAATGGCAAATTATGTTTACGAGAATCCACAAGGCCGCCATAGATTAAGGTATCTGTACTCAATACCATAACATCGGCACGGCCTGCATTTTGCTCTACCCAATTCCAGATTTGATCGGCTTGCCCTTTGTAGGTTTTACCGGAAATCAAATTTTGTGGTGGTGTTAACACCGTCATCCCCGCTGCCTTTGCAGTATCAACTGTATATTGTAGGCTTACTGGACGATCATCTTGCGGAACATATAACACAGTTTCCGCATCAACTTGAATGGATGTACCCGTAGCAATAGCCGTAACCATTAACGCTA
>ERZ1674154.228-NODE-228-length-10176-cov-9.882620_pt1 | contig 10176 bp, 7 predicted proteins | sample MGYA00581306_ERZ1674154 | MGnify/ENA primary metagenome ERZ1674154 (study PRJEB41354, sample SAMEA4873325) | human saliva metagenome | biome: human-associated habitat [ENVO:00009003]; feature: mouth environment [ENVO:08000002]; material: saliva material...
TGCGGCCGCCGACCTTACGCTCGGCGAAGCCGTGCGTGATTTCGGAGCTCTTCGTGAGGGTGGTCTTCGGGTCGTTCATGACCTCGGCGCTGATGGTTGCCTTGTTGGTGACCGTGTCGGCGGTCGTCACCGTGCCCTCGGGGTACTTGACGGTGACGGTCGACTCGAGCGGGTTCTGCCAGAACCAGCGGTCGTAGGACCAGGTGACGGTGTGGGTCGCCGGATCGTAGACGCCGCCTTCGGAGGCCGTGACGAAGACGGCCTTGGCGGGCAGCGGATCGACGACCTTGATGTTCTGGACACCAACCAAGCCGAGCCCGTTCAGGTTGTTGGACTTCATCGCGGAGCCGTTCCAGCGGATACCGACCTTATTGGGGTTGTCCTGGTCGATCTGCTGGTAGCCGTAGCGCAGCTTGTAGGTCGCCTCGCCGCCAGCGGCGGGGTAATTCCTGGCATCCGTCGGACCACTCTTCTCGATCGCGATGTCGGTGTCAGCGGTCCACGTGGTGGTGAGCTCGTTCTCGATCTTCTCAGCATTCTGCGCGCTGAAGGTCACCTTCTGGGTGGTCGTCGAGTTGTTCGGCGCGTCGTTGTAGTTGTAGTACCAGGAGACCTGGATACGGTCGGACGTGCCGGCGGGCAGCGGATCCTTCATCTTGAAGACGTAGCGCTGCACGCGGGTGCCGTCCGGCTTGTTCTCGGTATAGGTCGCCGTCCTGGCGACGCTGTCGCCGGTGACGGGGACGACGTTGTAGCCGCGTTCAATGAGCTTGAGGCCGTCCGGCGTGATGGGGCCGGGCAGCGTCAGCTCGATTTCGGCACCCTTACAGGGGGTGGTCACCGAGGAGCAGGAGAAGTTGATCGTCGTGATCTGCTCGTCGTGAATACGCAGGGTCTCCGAGTCGTTGACGACGTTCAGAGCGAGAGTCGCCTGGTCGTCTGCAACGGCGCGAGCGCGGCGCACACGCGGCTTATCCTCGGGGTTTTCCTCATCGGAGGCAGCGACCTCAGCGACGTTTTCGTCGGACGAGGCCGGGGCGTCAGCCTGGCGGTTCTCCTCCTCGGCAGCACCCTCCTCACTCAATGACGAGGACTGGGCAACGTCCTGAGACGACGTGGCTTTCGGCGATTGGACCGATTCGTCGGCGGCGCTGGCTCGCAGAGCGAGGGGCGTCAGCGACGTGACGAGAAGCGAGAGGGCTGCCAGGCCGGCAGCCCCTGCAACTCCCACGCGGGAGCGGAAAGGGCGCAGTCGGGACATCAACTTCTCCTTCAACTAGCGAAATTTGACAGGACTTGGGTCCCAGCCTAACGACACTGTTGAGTGAACTCCACGTCTGACAGTTATCGCCTGACACACAATAACATCGGTGTTATTTTCACAATTCCAAGGCATGACAGTTCCGTTATAACTTCTCTGAACTCTTGGTCAGCGAGAGAAACAACTGGCGCGTATGGCCATTTTCAAATGATCACGAAGGAAAAGCATCGCTGATATTTGAATCGTGACCATAGAAGCACATATCTACCAGTAGATATCTTTTAGCACCAATGCTGAACGTCACGCACCTTATCGACCGGAAGTCATTTTGCAGCCTAGCCCAATGAGCAGCGTGCCTGCCCTCTCGGACACACAGTCATATGTTCTGGGTATGTGGTAGGGGCGCGGGACCGTGGTGGTCTCGCGCCCCTACCTGGGGTTACCTGGTGTCAGGCGTGGTGCCCGTTAGGCGTCCCGGTGTTCGCGGCGGCGTACGGCAACAATGTCCAGGGTGCCGGTTGGAACCTCGACACTAACAATGTAGGCCCGTAGGACAAGGAAGCGCCGAGGCGACCGCAGCCTCGTCCCTACGAGGCTTGCTCCAAGGAGAGGTGACCGCCGTCCATCGCGAAGGTGCGGTCGGCATAACGGCGCGCCTCGGGCTCATGGGTCACGATCAGGACGGCCGCTCCCCCATCGGCTGCCTCGCGCAGGAGGCGCAGGACGGTGGTCGCGTTCTCGGCATCCAGGCCGGCCGTCGGCTCGTCGGCCAGGACGATGCACGGGTTCATGAGAAGTGCACGGGCCACGGCGACGCGGCGCAGCTCGCCGCCGGACAGCTCATTGGGGCGTGCGTCCGCCAGATCGGATAGCCCCACGGCGGCCAGGAGCTCCTCGGCGTGCGCCCGCGGCGGCTCGGCCTTGGCATAAAGCACGGAAGGCAGCAGCACATTCTCGAGGACGCTCAAGCTGCGCAGCGCCGTGTGCCCCTGCGGGATCAGACCGATGCGCTCGTTACGCAAGCGCGAGCGTTCCTCATCGCGCATCGCGTACAGGTCCGCTTCCCCCAGCCGAACCGTGCCGGCCGTGGGCGGGAGCATGCCGGCGAGCATGGACAGCAGCGTGCTCTTGCCGCTACCCGAATGCCCGGTGATGACGGTCAACTGTCCCACCTCCAGGGCAAGGTCGAGCGGTGCCACCGCAGTAAACAGACGGCTACCCTTGCGGGCACGGGGGAAATCCTTCGTGAGGGAGGTCGCTTCAATGAGCATGTCACTCGCCTTCCTTGAGTAGGGCGCTGGCATCCGCCGTATTCAGGGCGCGCAGCGCTATCCACGATGATACGAGGGCGACCAGACCCATCGCGGCCACAGCCCCCGCCGCCAGGCCGGCGATCACGGGGAGGGAGGGGATCAGGAACCCCAGGCCGATTGTTTGTCTCACGAGCCCGGAGAAGGAGGTGATGAGAACCCCCGAGACGAGGACGCCCAGGCCCGCGCCGACCGCGTTCACGGCCACGGCCTCGGACACGACGATCCGCGACACCTGACCCTTGTGCGCACCTAGAGCGATGAGCGTGCCGAACTCGCGTTTACGCTCGACGATCATCATGACGAAGATCAGGGTGATCATCGCCAGGCCCACGCCCCACACGAGCGCCACCAGCACCGTCACCGTGCGCGAGGTCGCCTCCAGCGAGCGCGCGATGCCGCTGACCATCGTCGTCGAGGTCGTCACGCTCACCCCGGGCACGCTCGCCTGGATGTCGGCGGCGACCGCATCGACGTCGCGACCGGGCGCGACCCTCACCATGACCGAGGAGATGATGTGGCCAGTGTCGAGGGTCGTGTACTTGTTGAGGCCCTTGTCCAGGGAGGAATCGATGAGGATGCGCGCGGTATCGAAGTTGGCGTACACCGCGTTATCCAGCGTCGATCCGGTGGTGTCGAATTGGGCGACGACGCGCAGCTTGTTGCCGAACAGCGAGAAGTTCTCCGGGTCCGCCACGCCGACGTTCGCGCCGACGATGACCTCCATGTCGCCGAGGTCCAAGGCCCCCACCGTGTCAGAGATCCACGGCTGGATGGTGAAGTCCGTCGCCGGGTCGAATGCGATGACCTGGTAGCGTCCCGAGCAGCACGAGGCGCGGGCGGTTGCCAGGAAAAGCTGGGCGGACGCGGCCTCGACGCCGTCGACGGCGGTGACCTGGTCGCGGGTGGCCTCGTCCATGTAGAAGTAGGAGGGTTCGGCACCCACCAGGAACGCCTGCGGGTCAAAGTCGTCAGCGTCCGCGGGCGTCACCATGATGTCCGCGCCGAGGCGCGACTCGACGGTGCGCAGGCCCCGGTCGATACCCGACACCAGCATGGTCCCGCCGAACATCGCCATCGTCATGAGCATTGAGAAGACCACGAGGGTCCCCGTGCGCACCGGGTAGCCGCGCAGGTTCATCCAGGGCAGTCGCGCGAGCGAAAGCATGTGTGTCCTCCTGTCGTGCGCCTAGATCGGCGCGAGCTTGTTTCCCTGCGCGGCGCGGCTCACCCGCGCCAACGCGAGGCGGGTCCCGGCCACGCCGAAGACTACCAGCAGGGCGACGGTCATGAGCGCAAGGGGAGCCGACCTGGCCGGGGTGGTCAGCGCCGCGAGCGCGGGGGCATCGCCGAGCAGGGGCAGGGTGGCGGCTCCGATGACGACGCCCGCGAGCGCGCCCGCCGCGTGGACAATGAGGGATTCGGCGGTCATGACGCGGGCGATGGTCGCGCGTGAGGCTCCGATGGATCGCCAGACGAATATTTCGTGCCGGCGTTCGTTCATGAGGGTGGCTTGGGCGACCATGAGGGCTGCGAGCAGGATCAGCCAGGCGACACCGAGGACGCCGAGGAGGACGCTTCGGTGGGCGCTCACGTCCGAGGCCGTGGCTGCGACGGCGACATCGGAGCGCACGGCGGTCACTTTGCGCACGTAGAGGTTGATCCACTCGGTCACTGCGTCGACGTCGCTCGGATTGGTGACCCGTACGAGGGCGACCGTGTAGTCCTGGTCGGGGTTCAGGTAGGCGTAGGTGTCGATGCCGGATTCGGCGGAAGCGGCGATGACCTGGCGCAGCGTGTCCATGGTGACGAAGACGATGGTGTCCGTGTCGGTGCCGGTGGCCTCCAGGTGTGCGCCGACCGGCCATTGCTTCCCGAAGAGCGTGACCTGGCCGTCCGGATCCTGGCGCACGGCGGCACCGACCGCGACGGTGCCCGTCGGGGGCGCTGCCCCCTCGCCCTCGGCGATCCACGGGGAGATAACGAAGTCGGACGCCGGGTCGTAACCGACGATCCACAGGGACGTCCCGTCCGGCTGCGTGTCCGCGATGGCGAGCTGGACGGTAACGGCCGAAATGTCCTCGTTGGCGTCCATGCGCGACAGGGCCGCGCGCGGCTGGTCGCATTGGGCGGGGGTGCCGAGCATGCTCAGCTGCCTCTTATCGACCTGATTCAGGCAGGTCGTCGGGTAGACGACGAGGTCGGCACCAAGCCTGCGCTCGGCCAGGCTCAGCTGCGCACGCATGCCATCGAGCGCCACGAGGCCAACAAACACGCACGCCGCCTGGGCGAGCGCGAGCACCAGGATGATCGCGGCGCGCACCGGGTGCGCCCAGATGTTCTTGACGGGAACGAGGCGCAGCGTGAGGTCACGCGTCATTGCTGACCTCCGCCAGCCTCGGCGATATCGATCCACAGGGCGGGGCGCACCCCGTAGAGGACGTCGACGTTCGCGCCGCTGGGCAGCGGGGTGCCCGCGGTGTCGACGTATTGCGCGGCGAAGGCATAGGTGCCCGGCGAGCGCAGCCACCAGTCGGCGGTCCCGTCCTCGCTGACGGCCAGGGGGCCCGAGGCCGCGGCCTGGCTGGCGGGTGCCGCACCGATATCGGATCGGTTCGCGCTGCCGCTCAGGTAGACGACGCTCTCCTGCTCGCTCAGCGCGAAGACGCGGTCCTGCGTGGGCGCGCCGCCCGGAGTCCCCGCGATCGACTGGTCCGCGTTCTCGTTGAGGACGGAGGGGATGATTCCCTGCTGGGCGGGAGTGAAGGCCGAGGCGAAAAAGTCCCCGTTCATCCACGCGCGCAGATCAGAGTCAGCCCACGTGACATCCTGGAAGGGCACGTGGTTGTACTGGCGGGCCTCCAACACGTCGGCACTGAGGACCAGGAGGCGATCATCGAAACGCTCGAGCACGATCCACTGAATCGGCTCGGGCCCGTTCGCATCGTTCCCATCCTGCTCGAAGGAGCCGAAGTCGATCACGTCCCCCTTGGCCGCCCTCCGGTAGGGCACCGCCGGGTCTTTTTCGACGAGGCCCGCCCCGCGCTGCGCCGCGTCCGCGTAGCCCCCGAGCCCAACGAAGATCGCGTACGCTCCCGAAGTATCCCCGGCCTCGGCCAGGCGCACCGCCTCCGCATAACGCTCCCCGCGCTGATGGTTGTAGACCACGAAACCGAGGGTCAACGCGAGGAGAACCGTCGCAAGTACGACGGCCCCTTTCTTGATGGATGCCTGGGACAGGCGAGCGCGTGTCACCGCTCTAGTGTCAGGCCTGCGAGGCCCGATCCTTTTTGAACGTGTGCACCAGGGCCGCGACGCCGCCACCAGCGACGAGCACACTCATGATGCGCACGAAGGGCTGGAACACCGTGTGGCAGCGCATCGTCTTCATCATGCACAACGGACAAATGACGCCGGGGATAAAGAAGACGACAATCGCGCCGATCAACGAGAGAGCCTGGAGGGCCAGGCGCACACCTTTATTCTTAACGAAAGCCGCGGTTCCGAAGAACACGACGAGGCCCGCCGAGCTGGCCGCAACACTGTTCTGGCACTGGTGGCACTGCATCCACGAGCCGTCCGGCCTGGGATCGCAGGCCGAGAACACGGTAATTCCTCCGGCGAGGAGCAGGGCGCTCAGGGCTGCGGGCACGAGGGGGATGACGACGTCCTTCTTGGACATGGGTTCATTCCTTAGGGGCAAGCAAGCATTGACGAACTTTATAAAAGTATCATAAGCCTCATTTACGCAGGAACACAACGCTTTTACCCTCGCACGCGCCCCGCGACTCAGACATTCAAAGAGCCCCCACGCACCGACCGCACGCGCCCCCACCACGCTCCTCCAGGACCTAAGATTGAGACATCCCCCACCAGTGAGGTGTCATCATGAAGAGGATTCACATCCACTTTGCCCGATGCATCGTCGCATCGGTGACCGCGCTCGCATGCGTCGGTCTCTTCCCCCTCGCAGCCGCAGGTGCCGACGTCGCCGACGACGCCGCACAATCCGGCCCACAATCAGGCGCACAGTCAGGCGCGAGCACACCCGCCGCACCAGCCACGCCCGAGGCACCCCCCGCCTCGCCCGAAGCCACCCCCGACCGGACCGCCTCCACGACGCCCGAGGACACCCCGGCCTCGTCGGACGACGCTCCCCCGACGCCCGACCCGGCGCAGCCCGAACCGGGCGACCCCGCCGAACCCGCGCCAGATAATCCCACCGAACCCGAACCCCCGGCACCCGCCACCTCCCAGTGGGTGCGCCACGCCGAAGGCTGGCGCTACGAAAGTTCCGACGGCACATGGCTCAAGGACGGAGTCTTCGAGGTCGGCGGCGTGCGCTACGCCTTCAACACCGACGGCTTCGTTCCGGTCGGCTGGTACCGCGCACCCGACGGCACCTGGTACGCATCAACCGAAAACGGCGTACGCACCGGCTGGTACCGGGACGGCTCGTGGTACCTCCTATCCGACTCCGGAGCCATGGTCACCGGCTGGCAGGTCTCCGGCGGCACCCGGTACTACCTGAACCCGGACGCGGGCGGCGCGATGGCCACCGGCTGGACCAAGGTCGACGGCACCTGGTACCACCTCGATGCCTCCGGCGCGATGAGCGCGTCCACGTGGGTACGGGCGGGGGCCTGGTACTACCTGGGCGAATCCGGGGCCATGGCCACCGGATGGTTCAAGGCCGGCGACACCTGGTACTACGCGGATGCCAGCGGCGCCATGCGCACCGGCTGGGTCAGCGACGGAGGCTCCTGGTACTACCTGGGCAGCTCTGGGGCTATGGCCACCGGCTGGCTGCAGCAAGGCGTGAAATGGTACTACCTGAGGCCGGACTCCGGCGGCGCGATGGCGACCGCCTGGGCGATGGTCGACGGCAGCTGGAACTACTTCGACCGGTGGGACGGCTTCTGGGTATCCGGCCGCTCCGGCTTCGAGGCCGACTGGAACTACGCAAAGACCCTCTACAGTCCCACGAACTACCTGGTCGTCGTCGACACGAGCGCCCCGCACTGCATGACGTTCTACTGGGCGGCGAACTCCTGGCAGCCACTCACCGACATGCCCTGCTCCGTCGGCAAGTCCTCCACCCCGACCGTCACCGGCACCTTCACCATCAAGAACCGAGGCTCCTCCTTCGGGCACGGGTACACGGCGTACTGGTGGACCCAGTTCTACGGCGACTACCTGTTCCACTCGATTCTCTACTACGAGGGCACCATGACCGTGATGGACGGCACCCTCGGCGGGCACGTCTCCCACGGCTGCGTGCGCCTGCGCTACGAGGACGCCAAGTGGCTGCACGACACGATCCCATCGGGGACCTACGTGACAGTCTACTAACGGTCTGCTGATGGTCTACTGACGGTTTACCGATGGCCTACCGCTCAGCGCGACGAGGCCGGGGCTAGCCTTCCGGATATCGGGGACTAGTCCCGGCCTCGCCATTGTGGTTTCACCGTGCCATTACGGCCCGCCTTACGGCCTCGGCGTCGGCGTCGGCGTTGCTGCTGGCCGCCGTTGGGCACTGGAGCTGCACTCTCGCGCCCTGTGGTATCTGCCGCCTGGGTGGTTGGGGTCGTGGTGGCATGAGAAGCGTCGAATCGACGCATCACCGGCACGCGCGGCACTCATAAGGAGCATGCCGCCCAAAGTGCAGACCACCTCGCCGAAAAACGGCAAAAATGGGCTGTTGTGGGTGAGGTGGTCTGCGATTTGGGCAAATCCGGGAACACGACAAACACGACCACCCACAACAGCGACTTTCCCGCGCAACACAACCGACAAGTCACCACCCCAGCAACACGATGTGTCCATCCTTCGGCTTATAGGACATGTCGTGTTGCTGGGTTCGCACCTTGCATGCCTTGGTACGCCCTTCTCGTCCGCACGTGGGCCTGCTATTCCGAGCCTGGCCTGTCTCATCCGCACGTGGACCCGCTATTCCGAACCTGGGCAACCCCGCCCGCATGCAGAACAGGCGGCCCGCGTGCGGAATAGCCGGTTAGCGCGCGGAACAGGGGGCTAACGTGCGAGCGCAGAATGGCGTCAGACCGCGAACACCCCGACCACATGCCCACACCCACGCCCACAGCCACACCAGCCTCCCACCGCACAGGGGCCGGAAGGGGGACGGTCGTGGTGAGCCAGTCAATCAGGCCCAGCCTCCCACCCCACAGGGGCCGGAAGGTGCGCACCACACAAAAGTCGCATGCAATTCCCCGAGCCAGCATTCAACAATGCCCAGAAACGTTGGAAATGCGACCCCCCTATTTCAATGCTTGAAAGGTTGACAGGGAAAATGCATGCACATTGTTGGACAGCTATCCAAGGGAGCCTTGGGCTATTGGACACGTGGTGTTGCCGTGTTGCATCGCTAAATGTCGGGCCCGCGCGCGGTCTGGTGCTCCACTCGTTGTTTGCGCTGTGGCCACGGGGCATCAGCTTTGGACCTGGCCGCCGTTGGGCACTGGAGCTACACTCTCGTGCCCTGTGGTACCCGCTGCCCGGGCGGTTTGGGGGTGGTGGTGGCATGAGAAGCATCGAATCGACGCATCGCCGGCACGAGTGACTCTCATAAGGGAAGTGCCGCCCAAAGTGCAGACCACCTCGCCGAAAAACGGCAAAAATGGGCTGTTGTGGGTGAGGTGGTCTGCGATTTGGGCAAATCCGGGAACACGACAAACACGACCACCCACAACAGCGACTTTCCCGCGCAACACAACCGACAAGTCACCACCCCAGCAACACGATGTGTCCATCCTTCGGCTTATAGGACATGTCGTGTTGCTGGGTTCGCACCTTGCATGCCTTGGTACGCCCTTCTCGTCCGCACGTGGGCCTGCTATTCCGAGCCTGGGCAACCCCGCCCACGTACGGAACAGACGGCCCACGTGCGAAACAGCGGGTTCACATGCGGGACGCGTTGGAACCCAGGTCGCTGTCGCAGACAGCCAATCCATGACGGATCATGGGGCAGCCACACACAGGCCCGCGATGCAGCATTCACAGGAACTAGGCAAACACCACCACCTACAACAGCAACTTTCCCGCGCAACACAACCGACAAGTCACCACCCCAGCAACACGATTTATCCATCCTCCAAGTTGGCTCCACCACCTACAACACCAACTTTCCGCACCAACAAGCCAAAAAGTCACCGCAAAACCAACACGTTTCACCCTATAACCCTAGTGTCCTATAACCCGGAGCCTTCCGAGCCCACCCACATGGAGGACACCGCAGGAAGCACATCCACCCCGCACCCAGAACCCGTGCAAGCAGCAGAGGCAACGACGAAGCCCCGGGATTCCAGAGGAATCCCGGGGCAGGGAGCGGAGACGGCGGGATTTGAACCCGCGAGGGGCTATGCACCCCTACCTCCTTAGCAGGGAGGCGCACTCGACCGGACTATGCGACGTCTCCAGTGCCGACTACTTTAGGACATTTTTGCCACGAACGCGAACCGCACCCGCCGCACATACCCGAAAGCGCATCGGCATGGCGGAGGGCGAGGGATTCGAACCCCCGGTGCCATTGCTGACACAACGGTTTTCAAGACCGTCTCTTTCGGCCACTCAGACAGCCCTCCAGAC
>ERZ1674154.230-NODE-230-length-10163-cov-6.358924_pt1 | contig 10163 bp, 11 predicted proteins | sample MGYA00581306_ERZ1674154 | MGnify/ENA primary metagenome ERZ1674154 (study PRJEB41354, sample SAMEA4873325) | human saliva metagenome | biome: human-associated habitat [ENVO:00009003]; feature: mouth environment [ENVO:08000002]; material: saliva material...
AATTGAATGTTGAATTAGAAGAAGTGAATCGGGACTTCAATCGTATCTACCCTATCGGTGCATGCAATATTCCTTTGTATGTATTTAATTATACAGATTATAAGCTTTGGAAGAAATATGTTGTTGAACTGCGAGGTAACAAAGCAAAGAAGAATTCTCGTAGTCGAATAGATTTTTTCAATTCATTGGGTTGTAGTGATTTTGAGTTGGATTCTTTCAATAACTTCTATTTCTCTCGAACAAGAAAAAGTCTGGAGCATTATTATCCACAAGCTAAGGCTGGAGACAATATGCCAATTAGTACGCAAGATATAAACTGCTATGGTAATTTTGCCATGATAGGTTCCGATGCAAACAGTTCTGGCTCAAACTGGAATCCAATTGATAAAAAGAATCGCTATCTTGATACAAAGTCCAATCAGGTGAGTGTTGCTTCTTTAAAGTTCAGAATTATGTTACAGATATGCCAAGACAATTACAATAATGGTATTAAAGACAAAGAAAAAGAACGTCCTTCTGGCTTAGAATGGGACGTAGAAGATATGGTCAGACACCAGAACAAGATGTTAGAGATGATTATGAATAAAACTGATTGAAAGTCAAAATAGCACCATTATACCCTGCCTATAACATAGCCATTAGCATATTTTGCACATTGTATTGGCTATCTATTGTCATGATATCAGTCAGATTGAGGAATTCTTCAAGCAGTCAGTTATAGTTCGCGTCAACTGGGTGAGCCATATAATTCTGAGTTCTATACGGATAACTTCTTCTATAAACTCCGAATCCATGTATATGTAATCATTGAGTCCAAAGCCACGCTATTCAAACCCGAATATATGGTACAATTAGCAATATGTACAAATGTTATGGATAAAACTCTCTACGATGAATACGATGGAAAATCATCGGTTTGCTTCTCTGCAATGATAGCTATAAGGTTGTGTTTCAGCATGCACTCTTTGACTATGACCAGCCAATTGGTGTGAGTGGTTACCAATATTCGAAGACTATTCCTGAAAATCTAAAATCAGCTCTGCCTTCGGTTGAAGAAGTCGAGGAGGGACTAAGCCGAATAATGGATATATAATAAATTAAAATATGGATTATCAGATTAAACAAATGATTGGCGATGAGAAAACCCATCGCTATGTATTAGCAAGTAGATGTACAAAGCCTTTAGTGGTAATCGGAGTCAATCCAAGTACAGCAAATGAAAAATATCCTGATCCTACAGTGAGAAAAGTTATGGGATTTGCAGAACTTAATAATTACGATGGTTTTGTTATGTTAAATCTATATGCTCAGAGATCTACAAATTTTAAAGGTGTACATAATAAGAGGGATGAAATCCTTCATCAGAATAATCTTGATGCTATAAGAGAATTCTTTAAGACATACGCAGAATTGGATGTTCTAGTTGCTTGGGGTAATCTTATATCTAAGAGGAATTATTTATTAGATTGCTTTAGAGATATTGCCAATGTACTTCAAGAACAAGAGCGAAAAATCAATTGGAAGCAAATAGGAGCGTTAACAAAATCAGGACACCCAAGACATCCCCTTTATGCTCGTTATGATTTCGGACTAAAGATTTTTGATATCGACAGTTATCTTTAAAAGACACATATATCAATTACTCCAAGAAGCTGTACGAATCAATTTCTTGGAGTAATTTCTATTTCTTCAAATGCATCTTTAGTTCTCTTTGTTCTTGCTTTATCTTATCCTGTTGTAGCAATAACTCCGCTTGTCTTTGCAGGGCTTGCTCGTAATCAACAACTTTCTGTTGCATTTGTTGAATGGCTTTGCGATTGCGATGCGTTACAAATATGCTGTCAAGATGGGCGAAATCAGAAGCGGTGGTTTTGCCCTGCATACGTAGATAGCGGTAACGCAGGTCGTAATCAGAGGCTGTTTGCAGCTTGTTGGCTCCCATACCAAAGAACCAACAGCTAACCATAACCAACCCACAAACCAATAAGAGTAGCATACACTCGGCTAATTGAATGCTTGCAAATAGCGAGTAGTTCTTATATTCTACAGGCTTTTGTTGCTTGCTGATGAGCTGGTGCAAGGCTTCAAACTTTGGGTCGAGCTTCTTATTCGACTCTGATAGTGCCTCCAAAACAAAAAGTTGATGTTCTTTGATTTTGGTTTGAGTCTCTTTCGAGAGATGGATTTGCACGGTCTCTTGTGTTTTAATGCTATCTTCCTTTGGATTAGATAGTTGTTCTACAATAGTAGTGCGTAGTTCTACCTGTACTTTACTGATGGCTTTACATTCTTGTTTGAGTTCTTCGAGCATATCGAGAACAGGTGCTATTTCGTTATTCATACTGATATAAATTTGATGTGATTAAATTCTACGTCTGCGATTAGCTTTATTGCGGAGTTTCTTTTGAAATCGAAGTTCATCAACATCTACGCCATTACTTGGTGTTGGCATAGAAAACACTTCACTAATTGCTTCAGATAGGTCGGTAATGAAATAGCTTTCATCTACAGAATGTACCATAGGTTCGTTTTGTTGATTAATTTGCTCTTGTTTGTGAGAATTTCGTTCTATCGCTGCATTGAGGCGAGAGAAAGAGCACGTTCGGTCTATCTTTGAGCCACTGAAACTACATCCGTCTTTTTCAAAGATGATTCCTTGAACAACATCGGTGTTGCCTTTCGTTTTGAAACGAGTGGCAATACCTTGTTGCTCTAACCCTGCAACAAAATATTTCCAAGTCTGAGATTGAGGTAATATAGACTTAATGGCATCGAATATCTCATACCGTAATTTATCTTCACCTCTCAATCGCGAGCGGTTTACCTCTTGCTTTCCTTCGCCAATGGTTAGACCATAACGCTCAGTCAGTTCTCTACAAATCTTCATTGAACGATACTTTTCGTTGTGGTCGCTGATGGTTTTGCCATTGTTACCAATGCGATTGATACAAATGTGCAGGTGCGGATGCTGGCGGTCACTGTGCCTTACGATAAGGCTCTGTGTGTCGCCATAGCCCATTTTATGAAGATATTCGTTGGCAATCTTCACCATTATGGCATCTGTCAGTCGATCTGAATCATGTGCCGAGAATGAGAGTATGGTATGACAAACAGGTTTATGTACATTCGGACGCATAGAGGCTTGCAAGTTGAAGTCGTGTGCAATGTCATTTGGTAAAGAATTGCGTACGCCATTAGCTTGTAAAACCTTGACTTGACCTTCACGCTTGCTAAGCATATAACTGACAACTCCGCTGAAGTTTGTTCCTTTAATAATCTTGGCTATCATGGCTTCAATCGTCTCATAAGTTCATGAATAAGTTGTTTCAGTACATTCAGTTCTTCGTTGAGTGCAGAGATGCCGAAAGCATTGAGCCGATGGGCAATCTGGTTAAGATTGTTAGCCATGCCAGAAACTGTACGGATGAGTTGCATTTCCTCTGGCTTGATTCGGCTCTTTACTTCTGCATTTATAATAAGCTGCCGTAAAAACTCTGTTCGAGAAATTGAGGCTTCAGGTGATTTTCCCAATAAGGTGTAGTACTCCATTGTATTAAGCCGAAGAAGCACTTGATATTTCCGTTTCTCTGATAATGTCTTGGTGGGGCGACCACCTTTATTCTTCTGTTCCATTTTTTATTTTTTTGATGAGACCAACGGGATTTTCACCTCCCAAAGGTGGGAGCAAGTAGGTTTTGAGATACTCAAAACACAAACTTGCTTCCCTACTTCCCTGATAAACACTATCTTCTGATACCACGCTTCATAGTCGATAACGAAGGTAGATTTTCTTGTACTTTGGACTGAGAAACAAGCCATTCGTTGAGATCTTTGTGAGTTCGATAGCGAACAGAACCGTCTATGATAGATGGGAAAAACTGCTTCAAAACGTCAAACGATTTTCGCCCTGCATCATCATTGTCCAGAAAACTCTCAACTTGCTTGTAGCTTTTTATCTTCTCTTGAATGCGTGGCAAAAGAGCCAGAGAATTAAGAACTATGGTGTCGCAAGTTGAAAAAGGATTTAGCGTTTGCCACGAAAGGAAATCCATAAACCCTTCAAAGATTTGTAAAACGTCTGTGGCTTTACTAATAGTTGTAATTGCTTTTGGGGCTATGCAACCTTTGAAATAAGGACTACGAATTTCCCAACCTCCAGCATCGTTTGCAAATCCAATGGCATAGTATGTCCGATTGGTATTATTGTATCGAATTTCAGAACAGCATCTATTGGCGATGCTGAGAGATATTTTTCGTTCTGCGATGTAACGTAACAAATAAGGATTGGTAAGTGATTGCACAGATATGATTTCTAATTTGTGCTTAGAGGTTTTTCTTTCACCGCCAAAAGAAAAATCTTGAAGCACTATTTGTTTTGAATCGATTAGAAGTTCAATGGCTTTGTTCATGGTACAATGCTGTAAAGCACGCACAAGGTCAATAATATCTCCATGTTCGCCAGTTCCGAAGTCATACCATTGGTTGCGTTCTGTATTTACTTTGAATGATGGCGTACTTTCGTTACGAAGTGGGGAGCAGTACCAAAAATGAATTCCTTGTACTCGTGCAGGTGAATAACCTTGTTGCTGCAAATAATCTGTGATAGAGATTTGCTTGATATTTTGTATTTCCATTGCGATTTTGTTTTGATGTTTGAAATGAATAAGTCTCAGCCTTTTTCTTTTGGAGGCTGAAAGGCTTAGGATTGGTCGGACAGTCGTACACTATAGGCACACCTTTACGTCCGACCAAGTTTGTTTCTCTTTGGTCGGATTGATTCAGGTATATATAACCTGTGTCCGACCGACCAAAGGTTTTATTGTAGAGAATTATGGCTGAGTCGATATTTTCCTCGTTCTTCCTTAACCACTATGCCTTTGTTGAGCAAGAATTGCAAAAGCTCCTTGAGTTTTGTTTGTCCGTAGGATTGTCCCACAACTTTTGCATAAGCCTCTTTGAGAGCTACGATAAGTTTACTATATGGCAAGACTTCATTTGTAGAGAAGACTGGTTCCAACGCTTTTCGATGTTCGTTAGTGCTTAACTCTTGGTAGGAGAAACGATGTGACTTCCGTTCATTGTCAGAATACGAGAGATCTATTTGGGGTATGCAAATATCGTCTTCAACCTCCTTAAGTCGAAAGGCAAATTTTTCAAAGGGTTTGGAGCGGATGATAGAGGGCGCAACAATACTGCGTTCAGGCAGCGTGTTGTCTTTCGTGATTTGAAGAACGGTTTCTGCCTTGTTGTTGAGTTCCGTCCCAATATGTCCTCGTGCGTTGTCGTCGCCCTTATTGAGGTGAAGCACGGTCTGTATGTGGATGTTTTGCTCGCTCGTCCATTGCATTAGGTCGCCCACTAACTTGGTTGCCTCCGTTGAATTGTTGATGTCGAGCATCAAATCACGAATGCCATCAATGACTACCAAGCCCACGTTAGGAGTATTGTAAATGGCGTAACGGATGATTTCTCTACGCTCGTTGGGATCGGCAATGGCTCTGAGATGGCTAAACTTCAAATGTTCTGGCTCTCTATCAGTCGGCAATCCTGCCAATCGCAGAATGCGTTGCATCACGAGTTGGCAATGATAAGGGCTTTGCTCAGTGTCAAAGTAGAGGATAGTGCGCTTGCTCTCGGGAAATGACGCCCGATACTCCAGAACTTGCCCATTGACAAGGGCTGCTGTAACGATAGCACTCACATTGAAAGTCTTCTTAGCTTTCGCCTTGCCTGTCGATACACTGAAATTGCCCAACGTGCCGATGATGGCTTCGCCTGCTTGCAGCACAACGGGCGGAAGCGAGAACTCGTCCGTTACATGAATGAGCGACTTTCGCCAAATGTTTTCATAATCAGTTGTATTCATCATCGTCCTCCTGTCTTTCGCCCTGCCAATTCAAGTGCAAGGTCAGCATCAACAATAATCTTACGACCGACTTGTGTAATGGCACGATTGATTTTACCACTCTGCTTAATACGGTTAGCTGTAGGCAGGCTACACCCAAAGAGGCGTGCAATGCCAGCCAACCCGTACACATGTCGCTTTTCTTCTTTGGAGGAAGAAGCCTTTGGTGATTCCCTGCTCGTGGATATATTACCATGTTGTGCAAGGAAAAGTAATTCTTCACCAGTCATCTGCCAAACAGGCTTGTCCAGTAATTCGTTTATCGTCATAATTCAATTGTTTTGAAATGAATAACTCGCCCTTGCGCATAGAGCATTCAGTCAGCTCTGACGATGCAAAAGTAGAGTGCTTTTGATACTCTACCAAGAGGCAGGGATATAGCGGGAAGTATAGGGAAATACAAGGATATCAGCGACTATCAGAAATGCTCAATATACATTCTAAAAGTAGGCTATTGCGAGCACATTCACATTGTTTCTCAATCATCATTGATTGTTTAAGAGATTCCTTTTGGGTTCCTCTCACAGGAAAAACTATTTTTAGTAGCATGAAAGTTCCATTTTTCTTCGTTTTGTTTAATATAAGTTCATATCTTTGTAACTAATACTGAGATATACAAATATCTAATGGGACAGAAAAAAGAACATAGCAACCTTATCAAGGAGCATTTGAAGAGGCGAGGCATTACCCAAACGTGGCTTGCCAAAGAACTTAGTATGAGTTTTAGCATTACTAACGCTTATGTTTGCAATCGCAAGCAACCCAACCTCACTATCATCTTCAAGGCAGACTTGCTAAGTGTTTCACCCAAAGAATTAGTAAAATAAAATGGCAAAGAAAGAAGCACAAACTGATATATGGGTGTATGAGCTACTGAAGTCAGCTCATATAGATTTATGCTACCAAAGCTCAGATATTCCTGAAATCGAGAAAGCATTGAAAACTGCTTCTAAAGCAGAATCAGGAAAAGTAGGTAAGCCAGAGTTTGTTGGGGTCGTAAAAGACTTTGTATTAGTCATCGAGAATAAAGCCAACATTGCTTACCACGAGCAACGAGATAAGGATAGTAATCTCCTTGAAGACATAGCAAGTAAACAGGGGTATGCTGTAAATGGTGCGTTACATTATGGACGGCATATAATTCAACATACAAGTTACAAGAAGGTCATTGCTATTGGTGTTTCTGGAGATGAAAAACGTCATCGCATTACCCCAATCTTTTTGGATGACAGTCTCTATCCTAAAGAGTTGGCAGATGTAGAAACTTTTATCTCTTTCAATGAAGATAATATTGATCGTTACTACCATCGTGAGATCTTACAAGAAGAAAGTGAGGAGGAAAAGACTACTGCAGAGATACTCAAAGACGCAGAAACGCTGCACGAGATGCTTTGGAAAGGAGGTCTGACCAATCAAGAGAAACCGCTTGTAGTTTCAGGGATTTTATTAGCGCTTCGAGAGGAAAGCTTTAAGGGATTTTCCATTGACGATCTTACAGGTGATACCGTTAAATCCGATGGCAAAAAAATATATGATGCCATCGAAGCCAATCTTACTCGTGCTAATGTTTCGCCCACTACCAAGCGAGATAAGATTTTGGCACAGTTTGCAGTCATTAGAGATAATCGTAAGATTAACGATAAAGACCCAAAGAGCAAGAAAACACTCCTACGTGAATATACCGAATTTTTACGAGAGAGTATTCATCGTTCTATCCTTTATTCTCAGTCCGCGGATGATTATTTAGGTATGTTTTATGGAGAGTTTATGGCTTACTCGGGTAAGGATGGGCAAAATCTGGGAATAGTTCTTACTCCAAGGCATATTACAGAACTATTCTGCGACTTGATAGGATTGAAAACCTCAGACAGAGTATTCGATCCTTGCTGTGGAACAGGAGGCTTTCTTATTGCAGCTATGCACTCAATGTTACAACAGACAGACTGTTTGGACCTTCAACGCTCTATACGCAAAGAACAATTGATGGGTATTGAACTGCAAGACTATATGTTTACTATTGCTACAACCAATATGATATTGCGTGGTGATGGCAAAAGCAATTTGCACAACTTCGATTTCCTTGCTGAGTCTGCGAGTAAGCTTCAAAAAGAGATGCACTGCACGGTCGGAATGATGAACCCTCCTTATTCACAGGGGAGTAAAGACGATCCCGATAAGTACGAGATTGCTTTTACTGAACATTTGCTGGATTCCCTAAGCGAGGATGCAAGGGCAATTGTCATTATACCGCAGTCTTCTGTTACAGGTAAGACCACTACAGAGAAAATCGTCAAGCGTAATATCCTCAAACATCACACACTATAAGGGGTGATAACGCTCAATAATAATACTTTCTACGGTGTCGGTACAAATCCTTGTATTGCCATCTTTACGGCAGGCGTACCACACCCCAAGGAGAAGAAGTGCAAGTTTATCAACTTCGAGGACGATGGTTTCATTGTAGCTAAGCACGTAGGGCTAGTGGATAATGGCAATGCCAAAGATCGTAAACAGCATCTTCTTGATGTATGGAATGGAAAAATTGAAGCAGAAAGTAAATTCTGCGTAGAAACTACGATTGAATCAGAGGACGAATGGTTGCATTCGTTCTACTACTTCAATGACGAAATCCCCTCTGAGGAAAACTTCCGCAAAACGATGGCGGATTATCTCACCTTTCAGTTCAATATGATTACTCACGGAAGAGGGTACCTCTTCGAAAATACAATAGGCAATGAGTAAGAATTTAAAACGAACTGATAGGGAGTGGAGAGCGTTCTCAATCGGTAGTCTGTTTGATGTATTTACTGGAGCAAATATCCCTCAAAAAAACTTATCTATAGGTATAGTTCCTCGAATTTCAGCAACAGATAATAATAATGGTATTGACTCGTTTTATACTTCTATTCAGAGCAATTCTTATAGAACGAACAAAGAATGTGTCTCTGTCTCGTTTCTTGGATCTGTCTTTTATCAACCATACGAGGCGAGTTATGATATGAAAATACATAGCTTACGGCTAAAGGGGAATAAGGGTATATCTGAGCATTGTGGGCTCTTTGTTGCTACTGAGCTCCGAAAGCAGTGTAGCAAATTCTCTTACGGCAATCAAGTCTCTTCTACAGATTTACCTAGACAAAGATTATTGCTCCCTGTCCAGGCCGATGGTACGCCTGATTGGGAATTTATGGATGCCTATATGAGACAAGTAGAGGACGAACTTTTATCAGAAGTTCTCCCTAAACTGGAAGAGCAACTACTTGAGCATATCATAAGCCTTAGTGCATTGGAGGATAGAGAATGGAAAGAGTTTTATTTCTCTGATGTCTTCACTCATATACAAAGAGGTAAAAGATTAAAGAAAGATGACCATATAGAAGGAACTACCCCTTATGTATCGTCCACAGCTACAAACAATGGAATAGATGGATTCGTTGGTAATAAGGAAAGGGTACGTATTTTCTCTAATTGCATAAGCCTTGCTAATAGTGGAAGTGTTGGTAGTGCATTCTTTCAAGAGTTTGAATTCGTTGCAAGCGACCACGTAACATCACTCCAGAAGGAAGGAATAGACGAATATGCCTATCTTTTTATGCTCCCAATCATCAGTAGACTCTCCGAGAAATACAGTTTCAACAGAGAAATAAATGATTTACGCATTTCAAGAGAACGCTTAATGCTCCCTATACAAACTGATGGCACGCCTGACTGGGAGTTCATGTCTGACTTTATGAAGAAAGTAGAGCAAGATACGCTTAGTGGTGCATTGCACTACTTCAAACTCAAGAAGTGTGAACAAATGTTAACAGACGGGGGTAAAATGAAACCTTTCTTTATGGAAAATATTCTACATATTGCTAATGGGTAAGGCTTACCAAGGCTGATATGGCAATAGGTAACCGCCCTTTTGTTGGAGCTTCTGAAGTGTGCAATGGTATTACAGAGTTTGTAGACAATACTAATGCCAGCATCGACAAAGAGATTTTGGGCGTGAATTACAATGGTAGTGTTGGTTTTTCGTTCTACCATCCCTACGAAGCCCTCTTCTCTGACGATGTGAAACGTGTACGCTGGAAAAACGAAAACGCCAACAATAAGTATACTCTCCTTTATCTCTCCACCGCCATTGCTCAGCAACGCAGTAAATATGCCTATGGCTATAAATTCAATGCCCAACGTATGAAGCGACAAATCATTATGCTCCCCTCCCAAGCAGATGGTATCCCCGATTATGCCTATATGGAACAAACTATGCGTG
>ERZ1674154.248-NODE-248-length-9873-cov-8.510389_pt1 | contig 9873 bp, 4 predicted proteins | sample MGYA00581306_ERZ1674154 | MGnify/ENA primary metagenome ERZ1674154 (study PRJEB41354, sample SAMEA4873325) | human saliva metagenome | biome: human-associated habitat [ENVO:00009003]; feature: mouth environment [ENVO:08000002]; material: saliva material...
GTTTCTAAACACTTTTATGGGTAGCAGTTTCTCCCCTTTTCAGTAGGATTAGTAAGATTATGAAAAATCGTTACGTTTTATCTAACTGAATACTCTCAAGATAGGGGTATGATATCTTCTATAATCGAGTCTATAACATTCAATAAATCAGGAGGTTATGTTTAGTGTTGAAGAAGAGGCCTTTCTTGCATCAAGAAGGGCCTCTTCAATGTGCAAGAAGGGCATGTTCTTGACTGTAGAAGGGCGTCTTCTTAACTCATGAAGGGCATGTGTTGGATTTAAGAAGGGCGAAAATTATTGACAAACGGTCAGGCGTTGATGAGTAAAAGGGACAGGGGTGGGGGAAGAAAACAGCTGGTGACGGGAAGTACCCACCACCAGCTGTTAGGTAGAAGAGCGTGCAGCCCCTTATTCACGATAGCTGTTTAGCTTTGAAAGATAGTATTTCTTAAAGTCACTCCATCGATAGTAATAAGGTGTAGAGGTCTTTGGAAGGGGCAGCGTAGCCTCTTCCTCATTGAGTAAAACCTTCACGAGGACATCGGCATTAGGCTTCTTTGGGTTCTTATAGAACACGAACTGGATGTTAGCAGCCATAGGGACAATGCGAGTAGAGCTCCAACCTTTTAGGTTGAGACTATCTATATCCGATACGCTAATGTCGTTGTTATTAAGATTAAGTAGACAAGTCAATGGAATAACCATCGTGTCATGACCGAAACGAAGGGTTGCACCTGGGTGAGGTAGGGCCAGACATGAGTCGGCATCGGTAATAATCTTACGCAAGAGATTACGCTGTGAGAAAGGTTGCTTACCTCCGCTTTGTGGTGCACTGGCATAGCGTAGATACCACCAAGCATTGCTTCGCTCCCATAGACGATATAACTCATCCGACGTAAAGAGATTGTACAATGAGAGCGAATGGCGTATCTCTGAGTTCTGAACAATACTTGCCAGACTGAAGAGGTCGAAGGCGAGTTGTCCTGCATCTACCTTCTTGGCCACGTATTCCTTATCCTTAAAGAGGCGAGCCATCAAAGGCTTGGTGTCGATATTGCGTTTGCCCCACTCGTCAATCGTGTTCTTTACAGCACTACTATCCCTTTGATGAGACAGTTTCTTGTCTGATTGATTCATGAAATACATGTCATGTGCACTCGCATCATGCCTAATGCGTAAGCGAGGATTATGTCGAATCAGCTCTTGCAGTTCGTTTTCCATGGACAGAATACAGCGGATAACATCCGTAGACTTGGCATCTACCCACACTGAATCACGGAAAACGGATGGGAAACGACGATACATTCTTCTCGCAATCTGCTGATGTTGCTGTGCTCCCAACGGTGTTAGCTCGCCCCACCGCTTGTAGGATTCAGCATACATGAGGTGTAACTTCTTCAATACATCTTTCCCTTCATTGGTCAGAACGCCTGCAGAATCAGCCCTCTCGAGCGTCTCTATTGGTCGGAGATATTGCTGCGCATGGATGAGATAACGTGAGCCATGACGGCCATAGTGGGAGAGATAGACCGGAAGATAGCCTGACGGAGCAGGTGTCAGCTTACCAGAAGGAGTCGGATAAGCAAGGTAATTGTTGGCAGAAAGCTCTGGATGAGCACTAATCTGCTTCTTAAACGATTGTGCTGTGACGTGTAGCGATACGGAGAAGGCCAACGCACAAAGCAAAATAAGCTGTTTTTTCATATCGTTGTGATTTGTTCTAAACTACTTTGCAAAGGTAATCATTTTCTATAAAGATACGTAAGTGAGCGTGAATTAAAGATAGATAGCAGGGGTAGTCGGGCATGTGTTCTCATCGGAAATGGACGTTTTGAAGGCTGAATGGTGTGCAAGACGATTTATTACAGTCGTGTCCTTCAGTTCAAACGAATGTTGTTTTAATAATAATCTTAGTCTATACGCTGACATAAATATCTCCAAAAGTCAGCTGACATACAATGTTTTCGATAATAATTGACTATCTTTGCAAGTCATGACAATGTACTTGAAGGGTCTCTTTCCTCCCATTTAAGCTCCGCTTTATGACTGGTTATGGTTGTTATCGTCAGACTGCAATAGGGGAATAGGAGACCTTCGAGGAGTGAGTTAGTGCTGTGTAAGGCCTCAGTTCCACTCGAAAGGGAAGAGAGCATAGTGCAACATCTTCCCATGCTTTAAGTATGTTGGCACAGAATAAAACCTACAATAACAATGAAAGTGAAGTCTATTGCTTGTCCGTTAGAAACCTTTATCCCAGATCGGGCTGTGGGTCAGCGTGATGTTCTGTCGTTGACACTCCCACCGATGCCCCTCTTGCAGGTGGCTTTTGTGGGTGTTGGCGCTCGTGGACGGATGGCAGTTACACGCTGGTGTCATATCCCTGGGGTTCGGATAGCTGCTGTCTGTGATGTCTCAAGAGAGGTGGCTGAGGAGGTGGCACAGCATGTTGAGCAGTTAGGGAAGCCTCGTCCGATGGTCTTTTGGGGTGAGACAGCTTACGTCGATATGTGCCGACAGCAAGCAGTCAACCTCGTTTATGTGTGCACGGATTGGATGTCGCACGTCCCTATAGCCGTTCATGCAATGGAACAGGGGAAGTGTGTCGCTGTGGAAGTACCAGCAGCACTCACCTTAAAAGACATTTGGAAACTGGTAGATACGGCCGAGCGGACACGACAACACTGTATGATGTTAGAGAATGTAGTGTATGACTACTTTGAGATGGCGGTCTGTCAAATGGTAAGAGAGGGCCTACTCGGTGAGCTTGTACATGTTGAAGGAGGCTATGCACACCCTATCGGCGACCGTTGGATGCCTTGGCGCATGGAGTACACACGTCGGCATGCCGGCGATATCTACCCTACGCACAGTATAGGACCAGCTTGTAGGCTCCTTGATATACACCGTTCTGACAGCATGCAGTACCTTACGGCGATGCAATCTAATGCTTTTAAGGGGCGGGAGATGTATCAAACGGTGATGGGGACAGACTGCGATGACTTTGCTAATGGCGACCAAACGTCTACGATGATACGGACGGTGAAGGGGAAGACTATCCTTATACAGCATAATGTGATGACTCCACGTCCTTATAGTAGGATGTTCCAAGCGGTTGGTACACAGGGGTATGCCGCTAAATATCCTGCCCCGGAAATGCAATTGAGCCCTATGGTTGCGGCCAAGGTGGGTATTGATATAGAGGGAGATGACACACCCTTGAATACTGTTCAGATAGAGAGACTACTCAGTCATTATGCGCCTTCCTTCTCATCAGAGACTATCGCTTTAGCCAAACAGCTCGATTCACGAGGTGGGATGTCCTTCTTTATGGACTTACGGCTCGCTCAGTGTCTGCAAGATGGGTTCCCTTTGGATATGGATGTATATGACTTAGCGGAGTGGTGTAGCATTGCGGAGCTATCTAAACTGTCTGTTGAGAATGGCTCAATACCGGTGATGATACCCGACTTCGTGCACCGTGTACATTTATATGATAAGGAATAGCAATAGTGACAATAATGGATATGATACAATGAAGTGGTTGGTTTGACATTACACTTTGCTTCCATGGAGTCAGATGGCGTGTTCTAATTATCAATGCTGCAAGATTTCTTTCTTCACGGAAGACGCTATGATTGAGGCTTCTCACCCTAATGACCTTGGCAGTGTGGCATAATCACGAGCCTATAAGAAGATGTTGGGTAAGGTGTTTCGTAAATGATAAAGAGCGTAATAGGCGTTGACAAGGAAATCAATCGCCCGCTCTACATTGCTTAGTGATAATGTCGTGTAAGGGAGTTGATTGTCTGCTTATTGGTAGGAAAGGGTAGGGTAGATGTGTGGAGACTATATAATAAGGTGGGACAAGGCGGTAAGTGATAGTCTAAAAATACTTAAAACACGTATGTAAGCATGTAAGTATCAAAGATAAATACTATCTTTGTTTCGTTCATAGTAGGTTGATGATGAACAAGCAAGACTATAAAAGAATTACAAACTAACATAAACAAGTATGCTACGAAAAACGATTTTTATCATTGTCATGTGCTTGGTAGGACTGAGTGCATGGAGTAGGGGAGTAGGAAACAAGGTACGTGTGGGTGTGTTCCAAGGTAATGGCGGTGCGCAAACGTGTATTTGGGAGACCATAGCGTCCATACAGTTAGACCCCGACATGACTGTGAGAACCATCACGACGGGCGATATTGCGAACGGAGCTTTGAGTGATTTGGATGCTATCATCATCCCAGGAGGAGAAGGAGCAACGCAGTACATGAATCTTGGAGAGGAGAACATGGAACGAATAAGAAACTTTATTCGTTCAGGAAAAGGTGCTGTGGGTATCTGTGCTGGTGCCTATCTCTTTACAGACACACCAGGATATGCTTGTATGCACATCAATGGTGGAAAGGCAATCGACATCGAGCATGATAATCGTGGACATGGTATATCAGCTTTCTCCCTTACCGCTGAAGGAAGAAAACTGTTCCCAGAACTTGCTAATCGAGACCGTTCATACGTCATGTATTACGAAGGTCCGGTCCTTGTGAAGAGTGATAGTGTTCCTCTTCCCTACACGGCTATGGCGATGATGGAGACCGATGTACACGAAGAAGGTAATGCACCTGCTAACATGACGAACAATCGTCCATTCTTTATCGCCAATGAGTATGGGAAAGGACGTGTCTTTAGTAGTATCTCACACCCAGAGGCAACACCTGGAATGATGTGGATGATACCACGCATGGTGCGTTGGACATTACGAATGCCAGTCGTAGCTTATTCGAAGCGGGTCGTTAATCCCGATTTATACAATCGTGAGATTCTCATGACGAAAGCTGATTTAAAGAAGGAGCGTGGGTATTATAACACATTCTTATACGGCTCGCCTAAGGAGAAGATAGCGGCACTCGATTGGTTGCAGAACTGTCGGTCGTGGGATGCTAAACGCTGGGTACAAGGCTTACTCTTTGATAACAGCCCTGCAGTAAGAGAACGGGCGGCTCGTTTTATAGCTGAGACTGACTATCTTCCCTTCTTATCTGACTTAGAAGCGGCGTGTCGTGTAGAACGTGATGAGCAAACGAAACAAAGTATGATGAGGCACCTTGAGCATCTGAAAGCGCTATTGCTGCATAAATAATCCTTGTCTTGTAGGGTCTATTACAGGATAGAAATGTATATGATTTGGGCATTGCTTCTAAGGAGACATTACTTGAAAACAAATTTTCCTGTCATTCCTGTCATTCAAAGCGATGACTTAATGCGCTGAAAAACAGTGAGATTACGTAAAATGTTAAAAGTGACAGCAAAACGAAATTAAACTTTTTATGATAATAGAAGACATAATCTCTCCTTCTTTCAGTGGGCTTTTTCATTCCATGTCTCGGAAGAGCTGTATATGAGTTCAGCAATGAGAGCCTAAAAAAAGACAGTATCAAATTAAGCTTTGATACTGCCTTTTAATTTTTAGAGAATCCCTTTTAGGATTAAAAAGTGGACCTGGTGGGAGTCGAACCCACGTCCGCACAAGGAAACCATACGCTTTCTACACGTTTATTCCAGACTTTGGTTTTCGTATGTCGGCAAGACCTGGACCACCAACCGACATCTTATCCTCTAAATCTTCATCAGTGTATCGAGGCATACACTGACTATTTCCGATTGAACCTGCATCGCTTACTCTCCGGATTCGGAACAACATCCTCGGAGCGATGTCTCGTTCAGCTATCTAATAGCCGAATAAAGCCAGTAACCTACTGTACTTCGGTTAGGCAGCGAGAGCGTAATTGTTTTCGCCAATTAATTGTTTGATAACTGAGATTTAGGAGCCAGTCAACGATGCTCCGCGTGCTTACGTACCATCTCGTCTTGCCGTCAAATCCAAACAAGCCCATAGTACTATGAGGATTTTTATAGGTTTAAGGAGACGTTAATCATCCTTGTTTTCCTATTATTTCCTCTTCTGTTTCCACTGAATCAGACTGCAAATATAAGGAGAGTTCACGAAACTACCAAATCTTTAAGTACTTTTCTTCTTAATTTCATAGATAATTGCTGTCTATCTGAAATTTGTTGTAACTTTGCAAGCACAACGCATTGGCGATGAAGATACAAGACATACAGAAACTATACGCTATGCTGCCTCAGGCAGGAGCGATACTGAAGATACAGGAAGACAAGTCAGTTAAGACTGTTTTCCTGCAGGGACTCGTGGCCTCAGCTGCCTCGATGTTCTTTGCATCAATAGCTGAACGATGGAAGACAACGACGGTTTTCATATTGAATGACAATGATGAGGCGGGTTATTTTTACAATGACCTCAAGACAATTGCTATGCCTGCAGATGGTGAAGGGAAGGTGGCTGAGGTGCTATTCTTTCCATCATCTTATCGTCGTGCAGTGAAGTATGGACAGCGTGATGCGGGTAATGAAATCCTGCGTACAGAGGTGCTGACACGTCTTTCTGCCCTTGCTTCGGAGACTGATAACGCTCTACCGCTTTATATTGTCACTGAACCTTCAGCCCTGTCAGAGCTTGTTGTGTCAAAAAAGCAGTTGGATGAACGTCGTTTGACATTGACTGTTGACCAGCATATTGATATTGTGGAGGTGGAGAAAACCTTACGTTCTTTTGGTTTTACGGAGACGGATTACGTCTATGAACCAGGTCAGTTTGCAGTGCGTGGTAGTATTATAGACGTCTATTCCTTCTCTAATGAACTGCCATTCCGCATCGACTTCTTCGGTGATGACATTGAAACCATTCGTAGCTTTGAGGTAGAAACGCAGTTGTCTACAGAGAGGTTGACACGTGTTGAGATTGTTCCAGAGCTGACAACGATGTCAGAAGAGAAGGTGCCTTTTCTTCAGTTCTTACCAGAAGATGCCGTGTTGGCATTTAAGGACTTCCTTTATGTTCGTGATGCGATTGATAATATCTATCAAGAAGGTTTTACTAATCAGGCATTGACAGAGAAATTAGAGGGTAAGACGGAGTTAGAACAGCGTGAACTGGAGCAGGCTTACCGCAAGGAAGGACAGCTTGTACCAGCCTCAAGATGGATGAATGATGCACTTGATTTCCGTCGTATAGAGTTCGGTATTAATCATTCTACCTCTGATCAAGCAAAGAAGAAGGATGGTTCACGGGCTACCATTAATTTTAGTACATCGCCCCAACCACTCTTCCATAAGAACTTTGACTTACTGTCTAAGACCCTTCGTGACTATCTTCTGCAAGGTTATAAACTCTATATCTTTGCAGATAGTGAGAAGCAGACTGTACGTTTGAGGGATATCTTTGACTCTTTGTCAGATACGAATGTGTCGGCTAAATCAGAGAACTTATCTGTAGCCGAACTGTCTGGGGAGGGTCAGAATGCAACAGTGGGGGCTTTACCTTTCACGCCAGTCAACCGAACGTTGCATGAAGGTTTCGTTGATAGTACGCTGAAGGTATGTTTCTTCACCGATCATCAGATTTTCGACCGTTTCCATAAGTACAATCTCAAGTCAGACAAGGCACGTCAAGGTAAGATGGCTTTGACGATGAAAGAGCTGCAGGAGATGGAACCCGGTGACTTCTTAGTGCATGTTGACTTTGGTATAGGTAAGTTTGCAGGTCTGGTTCGTGTACCTGCTGGTGACTCTTATCAAGAGATGATACGTCTTGTCTACCAACATAATGACATTGTTGATGTATCTATTCACTCGCTTTATAAGATTAGTAAGTATCGTCGTGGCGATAGTGGTGAACCACCACGATTGTCTGTTCTTGGTTCAGGTGCTTGGGACCGACTGAAAGAAAAGGCGAAGAAGCGTATCAAGGATATTGCGCGCGACCTCATTAAACTCTATGCTAAGCGACGTCGTGAGAAGGGATTTGCCTTTTCTCCAGACTCATTTATGCAGCACGAATTGGAGGCTTCATTCCTTTATGAAGATACACCCGACCAGTTGAAGGCTACGCAAGAACTCAAACAAGACATGGAAAGCGCACGACCAATGGACCGTCTGGTTTGTGGTGACGTGGGTTTCGGTAAGACAGAGGTGGCTATCCGTGCTGCTTTTAAGGCTGCTGTGGATAATAAACAGGTGGCTGTGTTGGTGCCTACAACCGTGTTAGCCTTTCAGCATTACCAAACCTTTAAGAAGCGATTGAAGGATATGCCAGTGCGTGTTGACTACCTCTCACGTGCTCGCAGTGCCAAACAAACAAAACAGGTGTTGGAGGATTTGGCAGAAGGAAAGATAGATATTCTTGTTGGTACGCATAAGTTGATAGGTAAATCGGTGAAGTGGCACGACCTCGGACTCCTTATCATTGATGAAGAACAGAAGTTTGGTGTTTCTACAAAGGAGAAACTCAGACAGCTGAAAACGAATGTTGACACCCTTACGATGTCGGCAACGCCTATCCCACGTACGCTCCAGTTCTCACTGATGGGCGCACGCGACATGAGTATTATGCGTACACCACCACCTAACCGTTACCCTATTCAGACCGAGATAGCTTCTTTCTCGCATGAAGTAATAGCAGATGCTATTAACTTTGAAATGAGCCGTAATGGACAGGTTTATTTCGTTAATGACCGTATTAGCAATCTTCCAGAGATAGCAAAGCTGATTAAGAAGTATGTTCCCGACTGTCGTGTTGCAATCGGACATGGACAGATGAAACCAGAGGAGTTGGAGGAGATTGTGATAGGCTTTATGAACTATGACTATGATGTACTGCTTTCAACGACGATTGTTGAGAATGGTATTGATATTTCCAACGCCAATACGATTATCATCAACGATGCTCATCGCTTCGGACTCTCAGACCTGCATCAGATGCGTGGTCGTGTGGGACGTTCTAATAAAAAGGCTTTCTGTTATCTTCTTGCTCCTCCTTTGGCTGCATTGAACCCAGAGGCACGTCGTCGTCTGGAGGCTTTGGAGACCTTCTCCGACCTTGGTAGTGGATTTAATCTTGCGATGCAGGACCTTGATATCCGTGGTGCTGGTAACCTTTTAGGTTCTGAGCAGAGTGGATTCATGGAGGACTTGGGATATGAAACCTATCAGAAAATCCTCAATCAGGCGGTGATGGAGCTGAAAAATGATGAGTTCCAAGATTTGTATGAAGAGGAGATGGATGAAGGAAAGCAGATTACGGGTGATGATTTCATTGATGATTGTGCCGTAGAGAGCGACCTTGAAATGTATTTCCCTGATAACTATGTGCCAGGTAGTTCAGAGCGTATGCTGCTCTATCGTGAGCTTGATAATATTGAAAAAGACGAAGACCTCGATGCCTATCGTAAGCGTCTACAAGACCGTTTCGGTCCTGTTCCACGTCAAGGTGAGGAACTGATGCAGGTTGTTGCACTCCGTCGTGTGGGTAAGCGATTAGGCTGTGAGAAGATTATTCTTAAGCAGGGACGTATGCAGATGCAGTTTGTTTCTAACCCTAATAGTGTCTACTATCAGAGTGCTGCCTTTGATAAAGTTCTCAACTACATCGGTTATCATCCTCGCCGTTGCAATTTGAAAGAGCGAAATGGTAAGCGTTCTATGGTAATCAGTGATGTGAAGACGGTAGGAGAGGGCGTAATGATTCTACGTGATATAGAGCATCCTCAGTCGTAAACGCTTGACAGAGGATTGCTTTATCGTTCTCTCTTTCATCTAATAACTATTGACTAAAATGGTGTAGTGGCGTAGGGAGTGTGATTGTTTTTCCAAATTATTGTCATGAGAATAAATATTTATTTTCATGATAATAATTATTTTTCTTCACGATAATAATTCTTTTTTTCATGAAAATAATTCATAGAGAACTTCCTTATTGTAATTGAGATAAGGTCGATTCAATGATAAATCTTA
>ERZ1674154.251-NODE-251-length-9809-cov-5.127435_pt1 | contig 9809 bp, 8 predicted proteins | sample MGYA00581306_ERZ1674154 | MGnify/ENA primary metagenome ERZ1674154 (study PRJEB41354, sample SAMEA4873325) | human saliva metagenome | biome: human-associated habitat [ENVO:00009003]; feature: mouth environment [ENVO:08000002]; material: saliva material...
CAGCTATCCAGGGAGCAAGCACAAAGTGTTTGACAGACTAAGCCTCAACTTGAAAGACAACCACATTTATGGTTTGTTAGGTAAGAACGGAACAGGAAAGAGTACCCTACTCTACCTCATCGCGGGGCTACTGAGACCAAAGAAAGGTAGCATCCTGGTTGACGGACTCACCGCTTCAAAACGCTATCCAGAGATGTTACAGGAGATTTACCTCGTACCAGAGGAATACAATCTGCCGAACATGTCACTCGCAAACTATACGAAGATTCACGAAACATTCTATCCTCGATTCAGCAAAGAGACACTAAACAAATGCTTAGAGGATTTCGAGATGCCGACAAACATCAACATGAAGCAACTCTCTATGGGACAGAAAAAGAAGGTGTACATGAGCTTTGCACTTGCAACAGGTTGCCACCTGCTCCTTATGGACGAGCCAACCAATGGGCTTGACATCCCTTCAAAGACCCTCTTCCGCAAGGTTGTAGCAGGCAATATGGCAGAAGATTCTTCATTGATCATCTCTACCCATCAGGTACATGACATTGAACAGCTCCTTGACCACATCCTTATCATGAATAATTCAGAACTTCTTCTCAACGCTTCAAGCGAGGATGTGACGAAACAATACACCTTCTCACTCCGTCAGGCAAGTGAGATGGATGATCAAGTGCTGTATGCTGAACCTTCACTTCAGGGCAATGCCGTCATTGCCAAGCGTCAGGAAGGTGACAATGAGACTACTATCAATCTTGAATTACTGTTCAATGCAGTTGTTCTCGGTAAACTAAAATAAAAGAAGGAGATCCCAATTATGAAACAATTCACAACAAATAAAATCGTTCTTAGCCTCACTTTGGCTGCCAGTATATTTTTCTTCAGTTCTTGTATTCGTAAGAAACAGCCCTTAGGAAATGCTATAACCCAAAACATTCCTGTAGGGAAATTTCAAGATGTACAAGTGGATGCGTCAGTAGCAGTGCATTTTCTACAAGGAAAAGAATTCTCTGTGAAAGTTAGAGGAAGCAAAGATTTACTACCTCACATGTACATATCGGTAAAGGGTAGCACGTTAATAATTGACGAAAAGGACATGCCAAACCTCTCAAATAAGATCCATTTTGGTTTTGATGATAGTAGAGACAGAAACAAAATAGATGTTTATGTTACGGCTCCAACCTACACTAAGATTACTCAAGACAGCAATTCTTCTATGGAATTCCCTGATTCTATCACACTCGACAAGTTAGATTTAGAGCTTAATGGTAACTCTTCTGTGAAGATAAACAGTATGAAAGTGAATCAACTTGGCATAGACCTGTCTGGTAATGGAGCCATAAAGGTCAAGAATCTTACTGCAAACGATGCCGACTTAGATGTCAGTGGAAATGCAGCAGTGAAGATAAACTTCAACCAAAGCAACCGAGTTAAACTGGATGTATCAGGCAATGCGGGTATCAAACTTACCGGTACAACCCGTCAACCCATCCAACAGAATGTATCAGGCAATGCGGGTATAACAGACAATACAACAAGAATAAAATAAAAATAAGGAGGAAACAAAAGATGAAAAAGTTCAATTTAAATCGTTTTTGGCAAGTATTCAAACGCTTAATGCTTGTTCGTAGTAGCACGACTCTATATACTTTTCTGGGACTTGCAGCTGCAACCTTCTTCATTCTACTGGGTTGCACTTCGCCTTTCACCATGAAGCCGATGACAAATGGTGAGCTCTTCTTCGGAATAATCCAAGCATTTGAGCCTATAACCATGTGTTTCTCCATAGGATACTTCTTCTTTGTCAGTAACATTATGTCTGATTTACAACGACGACAGGAACGTATCAGTGAGATCATGTTACCAGCAACCAATCTAGAGAAGTTTGTTGCACGTATTCTTTACGTATCTATTGGCTATCTTGTCCTATGCATTGCAGCCCTCGTTGTGGGTGATGTGTTACAGCAAATCGTCTCTATGATCATCCATCAAGGTGGCAGAGCCTCTTTAACAGGTGTTATTTTAAGAAATATCGCACATATGGAGCCCAGTATATCGTGGTTATTCAGCTTAGAAACCATGCTTATATTCAATGCTTTTATCGTCCTTGGAGGTGTCTTCTTCCGCAAGTATGCATGGATAAAGAGCCTTATTGCAGGTAGCGTTATCTCTTCCTTGCTAACGGGTTTATTAGTTGCTGTAGCTTATTACATAGACTCACAAACGGATTATGAGATTTATATGCCAACAGGATTGGGCGCAGACATCGCAGGACATGTGACCCTCTTGGCTATCGCAGGCATCATGTATTGGCTTGCTTACAAGATATACGCACGCCTACAGGTCATCAATAACCGTTGGTTCAACGTATAAAAAGGAGATTGCATCTCAATAGATGAAGAAGTTAAAGGAACCAAAGTAGCTAGAAGGAGTTGTGTCTATAGCACATATTCCACAGTATTTCTCTAGAAAAAGAGCTAATGACTAAACTCCTTCTGACTACCTCACACTTCTTTAACTCCTCAGAAATAGTAAAGGAAAGATTATGGATTTCGAAAATAACAAGGCTATCTACGAGCAAATGGCAGACCGCCTTTGCGACGAGATCATAGCTGGGACATACAAAGCCGACGACAGGATACCGTCTGTAAGGGAGTATGCCGTCATGCTGCAAGTGAACACGAACACTGCTGTGAAGGCTTATGAACTACTCTCAAGAGAGGAAATCATCTACAACAGACGTGGACTTGGCTACTTTGTTGCACCCAATGCACGTGAACAAATCATGACTTCACGACGCAAAACATTCCTTCATCAGACGCTTCCTTCCCTCTTCCGAGAGATGGAACTGCTGGGAATCAGTATCGAAGATGTAGAAAAAGAATGGCAAAATAAAGAAGTAAATTATTCTGAAAACAAACAATAAAACTGTACTTTTGTAGGTATCAAGTTACAAAAATCATGAAACATAACAAGATTATTATTACCCTTGGACTTATGATGGCTGCCATAACAGCACATGGGCAGACGTCAGTCGTATCAGGAGAGTTGCTCGACTCACTGACACATGAGGGTGAACCCTATGCGACAATACGTGTCTATAAGGGGAAGAAGAGTGAGAAACCCGTTGCAATGTCAACCACTGATACGAAAGGAAAGTTCTCACAGACTGTGACAGGACAAGGAGATTACCTCGTTGTTTTCAGTTCTATGGGACGCAAAGAGATTACACGTAAGGTGAAACTGACGGCTGGTGGTGGCCCCATCAACCTCGGGACGCTCCTTGTTCAGGATGATACAAAGCAACTGCAGGGTGTCGAAGTCGTAGCACAGAAGCCACTTGTGAAGATGGAAACAGACAAGATGACGTATGACGTGCAGGCTGATAACGATGCAAAGTCGAATACTGTACTTGACATGTTACGCAAAGTACCGATGGTAACAGTGGACGGACAGGATAATATCACCGTCAACGGACAAAGCTCTTTCAAGGTATATGTGGATGGAAAACCAAACATTATGTTCTCTTCCAACCCCTCTCAGATATTCAAATCAATGCCAGCATCAGCGGTAAAGAACATTGAAGTGATTACGAATCCTGGTGCTAAATATGATGCAGAAGGTGTTGGTGGCGTACTGAACATTGTTATGAATCATGCTGATGGGCAGGGAAAAATCAATATGAATGGGTTTAATGGCAACATTAGTGTCACTGCCAGCAATATGGGTTGGCGTCCATCAGCCTTTCTGAGTGGGCAACAAGGAAAGCTAACATACAGTGCCAATGTCATGTTTAACCAAGGAAAGAGCAGCGGAACAGAAACAGAGATGACACGTACTGCCTCTGACGGCTCACAGATGAAGTATTACCAGAAAGGGAATACACACATGAACTTCACCATGGCAGAGTTCAGTCTGGGATATGAACTTGACTCTATGAGCAACATTGGGGCGTCACTGGGCTTCACAGGGTTTACAATGAAGAATGACGGACATCCTACAACGACTTTCATTGGTGGTGCATACGGCTCTACAGGATTCTCTTATGGCAATGAAATGACGATGGAGAACGTCAACAAGTCATTCAATGGGAGCATTGATTACCAACGTTTCTTCAATAAAGAACGTACCAGTAGTCTAACTTTAAGTTATCTATTCTCAACCTCTCCGGCTGAAAATAATAACAGAAGGACTTATGACCCTTTGCCTACAGGTATCCCACTGACGCTTTCCGACCTCTATTCGCATGCTGATACACGGGGAACTGAACACACAGCACAGCTTGATTTCACAACACCTGTGGGGAAAGGACAGACACTAAGTGCTGGATTGAAATACATATCACGCCGTAACATGTCCGACTCTAAGTTCTATGACATCATCGGTGGGAACGAAGTATATAATGCAACGAACAGTGTGAACTATACAAATACGCAGAACGTTCTTGCAGAATATGCTGAATATAGTGCCACAATGGGGAAACTCGGAGCGAAAGCAGGCTTACGTTACGAATATACTTGGGAGAAAGTGGAGAATGAACAGAACCCTTCTGCCAACTTCAAGAAGAACTATGGCAATCTGGTTCCTTCTGCAAGCCTTACGTATAACATCTCTGCCGGGACAAACTTGGGCGTTAACTACACCATGCGCATCAGTCGCCCGGGTATCAGTTTCCTAAATCCATACGTGGATAGGTCGAACCCTACGGTGTTAAGTTATGGTAACCCAGACCTCGCAGTAGAGAAAAGCCACAACATTAGCTTGGTTTTCAACTCCTTTACACCTAAGTTCATGATTAATTTAACCCTCGGTGAGAACTTTGCTAACAACCAGATAGAACAGTATTCTTACTTCAGTCATGGCGTATTGAACACGACATACGATAATATTGTCCGTAGTAGATGGACTAAATTCAGCACTTTCATGAACTATGCCATGACGACGAAGACCCGAATCATGCTCAATGCTGGGCTTGACTATGGAGACATACGCTCAGAAAGATTGCAGGAATACAACCATGGATGGCAGGCTTCGGCTTTCCTTGGACTGCAGCAGACACTTCCATGGGAACTGAAATGGAGTGTTTTCGTTGGAGGTATGACGAAGAAATATACGCTTCAAGGCTACGGAGGAGGCTTCAATATGTTCAACACGACGCTATCAAAGACATTGCTCAAGGACAAGTTAGACATCAGCCTGATGTATTTCGTCCCATTGACAGGCAAGATAAACATCAAACAGTATAGTCGTGGAGCTGACTTTGAGAATCATATGGACATCAGAATCCCTGTACATCAGATTGCCTTAACACTGAAATGGAATTTCGGTAACACGAAGAAAACATTCCAAGACCATAAGAGCAAGATATCAAATGACTTCCAAGAGAAGAATGATAATCAGCAAATGAACGGTATGGGAATGGGGACTGGAAGCGGAATGTAACATCTCAACAGGAAGAACACAGCATATAAAAACCATGAAGGAGGGAGATTTTCAAAACAATCTCTCTCCTTATTTTTTACTTCAGCAGAGCTTTAAGGATCAAAAGGTAGAGGGATTTCGCAAAAGAGAACAACCTTCTCTTCCAAAAGGGTTAACGTTTTTGGTTAAAAAGGTCTACCCTTTTTGAGAAAAAGGTCTACCTTTCTTCAGAAAATTCCTTATCAGGTGACTACAATCAACTTGATATATTCTGCTTTACATAGGACGATTTACCTTTTAAATACTTGCATAATCCAATATTTTTCACGAATATTGCAAATGAAAACGTTACAGCCAACAAGCCAGACGTTATAAATCATATTTCTAATAGCTAAAAACAAATCTATGAAGAGAAACCTACTAATCCTACTGATTGCCCTCATCAGTATCTCAACCCATGCACAACACTTCATCACTGACACTGCATATAGACAGAAAGTGGAACAAGCATGGAAGGAGAAGATGAATACTGTAGGATGGAAATTCTGGCAGACAAAAGGTGAAAAGCCTACGAATGAAGAAGAGGAAGCACTCAAATTCCTGTATGCTTACATGCCTATTGCCGACATAACCGACTACACCAAAGCTTATCATCTTAACAATGTGCGTACTGCTTTACGCACCAAAAAGGAGATGCCATGGGGCAATAAAGTTCCAGAACTACTCTTCCGGCACTTCGTTCTGCCCATGCGCGTGAACAATGAACCATTAGACAGTTCGCGCACCATCTTCTATCGCGAACTGAAAGAGCGTGTGAAAGGGCTCTCAATGAAGGATGCTATACTTGAAGTAAACCATTGGTGTCACGAAAAAGTAACCTATGAACCCTCCGATTCACGCACCTCTTCCCCACTCCAGTCTATCCGCACAGGACGTGGAAGATGTGGTGAGGAAAGTACATTCACTGTAAGTGCACTACGTGCCATTGGTATTCCAGCCCGTCAGGTATACACGCCCCGCTGGGCACACACAGACGACAATCACGCATGGGTGGAAGCATGGGCTGACGGGAAGTGGTATTTCTTTGGAGCATGTGAGCCCGAACCTGTTCTGAACTTAGGATGGTTCAATGCACCAGCATCACGTGCCATGCTCATGCACACACGTGCTTTCGGTGACTACCAAGGACCTGAAGAGGTGATGCTACGGACGAATAACTTCACAGAAATCAACCTTATAGATAATTATGGAAGTGCAGCACGTGTTGACTTCAAGGTGATTGACATGGAAGGAAAACCCGTTGATGACGCTAAAGTAGAGTTCAAGATATATAATTATGCCGAGTTTGTGACTGCAGTTTCCAAATATACCGATCGTCAAGGAGACACCTTCCTCTCCGCAGGTAAGGGAGATATGATTGTATGGGCATCCAAAGATGGTCGCTTCGGATACACAAAAGTGTCATTCGGGAAAGATAAAAACGTTACCATTCAGCTTGCTTATGACGAGAAACATACGCCAAAGGAGCAGGACCTCGATATTATCCCACCAGCTGAAAACGCAATAATCCCCACGGTAACCAGTGCACAGAAAGCAGAAAACAACAAGCGACTGGCACAAGAGGACGCCTTACGGAATGCCTACATAGCAACCTTCCCAACCGAAGAGAGTATGAAGAACTATCGTATCCCAGCCGCTATACCTTATATAATAAAGGCACGTGGGAACTGGAGAACCATCCAAACATTCGTAGAAAAGCACGAAGGAAACATTGATCGTGCTCTGAAGCTGCTCTCTACGTTAACCGATAAGGACCTACGGGATATGCCGATGGACATATTAGAAGACAATATGAACGCCACAAGCAACGAGGTATCACCCCGTGTAGAGTATGAGATGATCCTTAAACCTTATAAGAAATTCTTCGCAAAAGTATTCCGAAAGGATGCACAGAAGTTCCGCAATGACCCTTCACTACTCGTGGATTGGGTTAAAAAGAACATTAAGCTTAACCCTGACACACGAGCTATGCAGATTCCACAGACACCTATCAGTGTGTGGGAAAGCCGCATAACAGATGACAGGGGTAGAGACATCTTCTTCGTAGACGTGGCTCGCAGTCTGGGAATTGAAGCCCAGAAAGACCTCGTGACATGGAAGTTACAATATAAGAAAGGGAAAGATTGGGTAGACGTAGACTTCGACACATCCGTACAGGAAGCTGCCAAGACTGGGAAACTGATATTGGATTATTCTCCAACAGAGTACTTGGATGACCCTAAATATTACACACATTTCACGATAAGCAAGATCGTTTACGGGCGTACATGGATAATGAACTTTGAAGAAGGGCAACTTGATATGGGAGGAGGAGCAACCTGGGTCAACACCTTTAAGAAGGGTGCCACACTCGACGAGGGTACTTATCTACTAGTTACAGGTCAACGAATGGCTGATGGAAGTGTCATGGCACACACACAATTCTTTACCATTGAACCTGGAAAGACAACCCGACAAAAGCTCGATGTAAGACAGGAATCGGAAGGAATAAAGGTCATCGGAAGCTTCAACAGTGAAAACCTAATAGAAAAAGATGGTAAAGAAGTATCCATCCTCAGCCAGACTGGTCGTGGGTATTATGTCTTGGGGGTATTGGGGATGGGACAAGAGCCAACCAATCATGCACTGCATGACATAGCAAAGATGAAAGAGAAACTCGACAAATGGGGACGACCAATGGTCTTGCTCTTTACCAACCAGGCTGAGAAAGACAAGTTTGAAACACAAAAGGGAGAGTTTGGGAACCTGCTGAAGAATACCATCTTCGGTATTGACAAGGACGGAACGGTGGTAAAAGAGATTGCTAAAGAGATGAAACTACGTAATCCTAACCAGTTACCAATCTTCATTATCGCTGATACATTCAACCGTGTTGTCTTCCTTTCACAAGGATATACCATCGGATTGGGTGAGCAATTGGTGAAAGTAAGTAGCAAATTGTAAGATAAAACATTCTCAAGAATGTTTTATGAGTAGATAAGTTGGCATGTAAATAAACTGATTGTGGTATAATATATTCTAATAAGAGTAATCACTCCCCCATCCCTTTGGAAAAGGATTGGGGGGGATACCTCTTCCAACCCTTTACTACATGAACAAAGAAAACTATGAATTTGAAGTCTGTGCAAACAGTGTTGAAAGCTGTATTGCCGCAGAAAGAGCTGGCGCCAACCGTGTAGAACTCTGTATGGGGATACCAGAAGGCGGTACAACTCCTTCCTATGGAGAGATAAAGATGGCACGAGAGGTTTTGAAAAGAACACACCTTCATGTTATTATCCGTAACCGGGGAGGTGACTTTCTCTATTCTCCTGAAGAACTTCAGCGTATGACTTACGACATAGACATGTGCAGAGAGCTAGGAGTTGATGGGGTAGTCTTCGGCTGTTTAACGGCAGATGGGAGGATTGATCACAATGCAAACAAGACTTTAATGGCACATACTGGCACGATGAATGTTACCTTTCATCGCGCCTTCGACCGTTGCTCACATCCTGAACAAGCAATAGATGAAATCTTTGAGCTCGGTTTTAACAGGATACTTACCTCTGGTCAACAGCCCACAGCTGCACAAGGAATACCTCTGTTACGCCGATTGAAAGAGCTATCAGCAGGGAAAATAGACATTATGGCTGGCTGCGGAGTGAACGAAGAGAACATTGCTAAAATCCAGAAAGAGACAAAGATTACTTCTTTCCACTTCTCTGCACGTGAGCCACAACCAAGTAAAATGAAGTTCTTTAATAATAACGTATACATGGGAAACAACGATGTATGCGAAGATATAATCATGGTTAGCACCGAAAGAAGGATAAGAGATACCATGAAAGCCCTGCTAGTCAACACGTAGTGATTAGCATAGAGATGTTAATAACCTAATTGAATTTAGCAAACAAACCACTTGTCTTCGGAATTCATACAACCAATTATTTCCATATTAAATGGAAAGAAGCTACACTTGCACCCGCATAAAGAGGAACAATAGCATCTTTCTAAAAAAACGAAAAGATTATATTTCCTAATATTTAGGCGTAATTATCCATTATAAGAATTCATGATTAAAGACTGAAGGGTAACAAAACCTTCGCTGCTGTTTGTGTAATTCGAAAGAATTTCCGAAATTTGTAATTGTGTAAGTTCCATTGTTTCTTTATTTTAATGTTTCCAAATACAAAGATAAGACAAATATGGACTTACACACTTTTTTAAGATAGTACCGATGTGAATTCATTTGATAATTATAGGGGGTTAGGAATATTGAATACTTTATCTATAGGAAATTTAGGCTTTTCGTACGGTAGTAGTGCTGCACAAGGCAAAAATGGATATTA
>ERZ1674154.265-NODE-265-length-9571-cov-8.226040_pt1 | contig 9571 bp, 9 predicted proteins | sample MGYA00581306_ERZ1674154 | MGnify/ENA primary metagenome ERZ1674154 (study PRJEB41354, sample SAMEA4873325) | human saliva metagenome | biome: human-associated habitat [ENVO:00009003]; feature: mouth environment [ENVO:08000002]; material: saliva material...
AGTAGATTACAAGAAATTAGGTCTCGTGAACACACGCGAGATGTTCAAGAGAGCCATCAAAGGCGGTTATGCTATCCCAGCATTCAACTTTAATAACCTTGAGCAGCTTCAGGCTATTATCAAAGCATCTTCTGAGTTGAGATCACCTGTTATCCTTCAGGTATCTAAGGGTGCTCGTAAGTATGCTAACCAGACGCTACTTCGTTACCTCGCAGAGGGTGCTGTAGAGTATGCAAAGGAGTTGGGTTGCCATCATCCAGAGATTGTACTTCACCTTGACCACGGTGATAGCTTCGAGACATGTAAGTCTTGTGTAGACTTCGGCTTCTCTTCTGTGATGATTGATGGTTCTGCTCTTCCATACGAGGAGAATATTGCTTTGACAAAGAAGGTTGTTGAATATGCACATCAGTATGATGTAACTGTTGAGGCTGAGCTCGGTGTTCTCGCTGGTGTTGAGGATGACGTTGTTGCTGAGGTATCTCACTATACAAAGCCAGAAGAGGTTGTTGACTTCGCTACTCGCACTGGTTGTGACTCTTTGGCTATCTCAATTGGTACTTCTCATGGTGCTTACAAGTTCACTCCAGAGCAGTGTACACGTGACCCAAAGACTGGCCGTTTGATTCCTCCTCCATTGGCTTTCGACGTTCTCGCAGCTATTGAGAAGCAGCTCCCAGGCTTCCCAATCGTTCTCCACGGTTCTTCTTCTGTTCCTCAGGAGTATGTTGACATCATCAACGAGCACGGTGGTAAGTTGCCAAACGCTGTAGGTATCCCAGAGGATCAGCTCCGTCAGGCTGCTAAGAGTGCTGTATGTAAGATTAACATCGACTCTGACTCTCGTCTTGCCTTTACTGCTGGCGTTCGTCAAACATTTGATGAACATCCTGAGTACTTCGACCCACGTCAGTACTGTGGTAAGGCTCGTGAGTACATGGAGGACCTTTACAAGCACAAGATCACTGATGTTCTTGGTTCTGATAACAAGCTCGTTAACTGCGACTAATCGTCAGTTGAGATCAGTTTGATTAGATATAAAAATAAGCGGCAGTTCCTTTTGGAGCTGCCGCTTTTTGGTTATTTCGTTTTCTACGAGACGATGTCTCGTAGGCTAATACCTTATTATAATAGGCTACGGGTGGGTGATTGGCTAATCATCCAAGAGCTTAAAGGCCTTAGGAAGATAGTTGATGATATCACTTGCAACAAGGCTCTCCTTACCTAAGTCTTTAGCGGCTAAGTCGCCAGCAAGGCCGTGTAAGTACATTCCCACCATACAAGCGTTCTGCTGATGATAGCCACGTGCAAGGAGGGCAGTGATGATACCGGTGAGTACATCACCACTTCCAGCTGTTGCCATACCGCTATTACCAGTGGAGTTGAAGATAACGTTGCCATTAGGAAGGCATAGTGCACTGTTATGTCCTTTAAGTATAATGTAGGCTTGTAACGACTTTGCTAACTCACGTGTACGGTGGAGACGCTCGTAATCAGCATTGGCAGGGGAGCCTGTCAGACGGTCGAGTTCCCTCGCATGAGGTGTCATTATGATTCCTTTTGGTAGTTGTTGCATCCATGCACGATGGCTTGCAAGGATGTTCAAAGCATCTGCATCTGCAACAATAGGGCATTGCGCACGTCTTATCTGTGCTATCATTGCAATCGCTGTAGGCTCTTGTCTGCCCAAGCCAGGCCCAATGGCTAATGCATCAAAGTCATCTGTATAAACGGCTTCGGTAAAGGCTGTCTCCTCGTGGTCCATCTGTAAGACTGCTTCAGGGACTGCAATCTGCATGATGTCGTAGTTCTTCTTGGGTGTATGTACGGTGGTCTTGCCCACACCACAGCGTAGACAAGCACGAGCAGACAATATTGCTGCCCCCGACATACCATAACTACCAGCTATGATAAGCGCATTCCCCATGTCTCCCTTGTGTGAGAAATCGTCTCGATGGATAAGACGTGAACGAATGTCGTTCTCTTCTAATACATAATACTGTGCTTCTGTCTTCTGAATAAACTCCTGACTTAAACGAATGTCAAGTACTTTCAGTCTACCAATAAACTGCTGTGCATCAGCGAAAAGGAAGGAGAGTTTCCGCTCGTGGAGGGTCAGCGTGAGTGTAGCATGAATGATATTGGCACGTACATTATAGGTGTTGTCTTCAGACATCAGGCCTGATGGCACATCAATACTTACAATCTTTGCAGGACTCTGATTGATATATTTCACCAAAGAAGCAAATCCTCCAGCCAAAGGCTTGTTGAGTCCAGAACCGAAGAGACCGTCAATAACCAAAGTGTCAGCGGTCAGCTCTGGTGGATCAAACTTTGCCGTAATCTCCGTAAAGTCCTTTGCATGCTTACCATCAAGCAGTCGCTGACGGTTTGTTACGCAGTCTTCCGATAGATGATTAGTGATATTAAAGAGGTATGTACTTACCTTATACCCTTCATTTATCAGTAATCTGGCCACAGCAAGAGCGTCCCCACCATTGTTGCCAGGGCCTGCAAAGACAACAATTGGCGTGTTTGTAGACCATTCCTCAGTGATAGCACGAGTAATAGCCTTGGCTGCACGTTCCATCAAGTCAATCGACTTGATTGGTTCATGCTCTATAGTGTATCTGTCCAGTTCGTGAATCTGGGCACTTGTAAATATCTTCATAACGATGGCAAATTTACAAAATAAATGCGGATAGTTTGGTATTATTTTCGTAATTTTGCGCTAAATTATAAATAAAGAAGCATGAGTCGCGTAACAATTAAGGATAAAACGTTTGAGACTTCTATCCCAGAAGCAGAGATTCTGGATAGGGTGAAACAGGTAGCAGAGCGTATTAATAAGGATTTTGAAGGTAAGAAACCATTGTTCCTTGCCGTGTTGAATGGTTCTTTTATGTATGCCTCTGACTTGATGAAGAATATCACTATCCCATGTGAAATATCTTTTGTCAAGTTAGCCTCTTATCAAGGTGTTACTTCAACAGGCACTATCAAGGAGATTATCGGTTTGAATGAAGACATCCGTGGCAGGGAGGTCATCATTGTAGAAGATATTGTTGATACAGGTGCAACGATGAAGCGTATGCTCGAGACACTTGGTACACGTGAGCCAGCAGGACTACATATTACAACCTTACTGTTGAAGCCTGGTAAGCTTACAGTACCTTTGAACATAGAGTATGCAGCTATTGAAATACCAAACGACTTTATCGTTGGCTATGGACTCGACTACGATCAAGAGGGTCGTAACTTAAGGGATATATACACATTAGTACAAGAATAATGAAGAATATTGTGATTTTCGGTGCGCCAGGTGCAGGTAAAGGCACTCAGAGCGACAGGATGATTGAGAAGTATGGGTTCGGTCATATCTCTACAGGTGACGTACTTCGTAATGAGATAAAGAATGGTACAGAACTCGGTAAAACGGCAAAAGGTTACATTGACAATGGTCAGCTCATTCCTGACGAGTTGATGATAGACATCCTTGCAAGCGTCTATGACAGCTTTGGAAAGGAGCATAAGGGAGTTATCTTCGATGGTTTCCCACGCACTATCCCACAAGCAGAAGCATTGAAGAAGATGCTGGCTGAGCGTGGTCACAACGTAGCAGCAATGATTGAACTATTTGTTCCAGAGGACGAGTTGATGAAGCGTCTAGTTCTCCGTGGACAGCAGAGTGGCCGTTCAGACGATAACGAGGAGACTATTAAGAAGCGTCTTAACGTATATCACAATCAGACTTCTCCATTAATCGACTGGTACAAGGGTGAGAATATCCACCATCATGTGGAAGGTCTCGGAAGTGTAGATGAGATCTTCGCACGTATTGCGTCTGTTATTGAAGAACTTTAATATACTGGCTGATAGGTGTTAGGTATGGGCAGATACTATATGTATTGTCTTTTCCTAAAGCCTATCAGCTTTTTGCTAATTAGACCTTAAATAACAAAAGGTCAGTTGATATAAACGATTATTCATACTATTCTCTAACATTCATCACTTGCTATGGCTGATTCGAATTTTGTTGATTATGTAAAGATATACTGCCGCTCTGGTAAGGGAGGTAGAGGTTCCATGCACCTTCGTCATGTGAAGTATAACCCTAATGGAGGCCCAGATGGTGGCGACGGTGGCAAAGGTGGGAGCGTTTATCTGCGTGGTAACCACAATTATTGGACGCTATTGCACTTGAAGTTTCAGCGTCATATTTATGCTGAACATGGTGGTAATGGTGGGCGTGACAAGTGTCATGGTACGGATGGTAAGGATGTTTATATCGACGTTCCCTGTGGTACTGTTGTCTACGATGCCGAGACGGGCAAGTATGTCTGTGATGTTATGCACGACGGACAGACGGTATTGCTGTTGAAAGGTGGACGTGGTGGATTGGGTAACTTTCAGTTCCGTACATCCACAAATCAGGCTCCCCGTTATGCACAACCAGGTGAACCAATGCAGGAGATGACTGTTATTCTCGAGTTGAAATTGCTGGCTGATGTCGGTCTGGTGGGTTTTCCGAATGCAGGTAAGTCTACTTTGCTTTCTTCTCTCTCAAGTGCAAAGCCCAAGATAGCCAACTATCCCTTCACAACAATGGAACCTTCGTTAGGAATTGTCAGCTATCGTGACAACCAGAGCTTCGTGATGGCCGATATTCCAGGTATCATTGAAGGTGCAAGCGAAGGTAAGGGACTCGGCTTGCGCTTCCTTCGTCATATCGAGCGCAACTCCCTTCTCCTCTTTATGGTACCAGGGGATACAGACGACATCAAGCGTGAGTATGAGATACTACTTAATGAGTTGCAGCAGTTTAATCCTGAGATGCTCGACAAGCACCGTGTTTTAGCGGTAACAAAGAGCGACCTTCTTGATGATGAACTCATTGAGATGCTGCGCGAGACATTGCCAACCGACCTTCCTGTAGTCTTCATTTCTGCTGTTACTGGACAAGGTCTTGATGAGCTGAAGGATATTCTATGGAGGGAACTGAACGCTGAGAGTAATAAGCTACAGGGTATTCTCTCAGAAGACACACTTGTCCATCGTGACAAGGATATGTCACGTTTTGCAGCCGAGTTAGCGGCTGAGGATGCTGATATAGATGATGTTGAAGAGGTTGGAATAGACGAGTTAGATGAGGTGGAAGACCTCGAAGATTTTGAATATACGGATGATTAAGCCTGTTCTACATTACTTTAATCTTGCCGACGAGGTAGTCTGCTTCAGTACTACCCGCCATGGCGGTGTTAGCAAGGGGAAACTTGCAACACTGAATATCAACCCTCATCGGGGGGATGACCCATCTGCTGTAGCTGAAAACCTGCAGGCCGTAGCTGCAGAGATAGGTGTCAAAGCAGATAAGATTGTCCGTCTTCATCAGATACATGAGACGCACTGTCTTACCGTGACGGATGATTTCTTCCATCTTTCAGCCACTGAACAGTATGAGAGGGAAGAAGGGAAAGATGCTGTCGTTACCGATTGTCGTAACGTTTGCATTGGTGTTCATACGGCCGATTGCGTTCCTATTCTTTTTTACGACCCCGTTCACTCTGCTATTGGGGCAGCCCATGCCGGTTGGCGTGGCACGGTGCAACGTATCGCTCAACATACACTTCGTAAGATGACAGAACTGTACGGTACCAATCCAAAGGAACTTAAGGCGGTTGTAGGACCATGTATCTCATTAAAGAACTTTGAGGTTGGTCAGGAGGTATATGACGCCTTTTCTGAAGCAGGCTTCCCTATGGAACGTATTGCACGGATGTATGAGAAATGGCATATCGACCTTCCGCTCTGTAATCAACTTCAATTAGAAGAACTCGGTGTACCAACTGCTAACATCCTTCAGGCGGCTATCTGCACCTATGATAATGCTTCAGAATTCTTCTCAGCACGTATTCTAAAGGAGGGATTTGGCACTATTTACACTGGTATAGCCCTGCGATAAATTTCCACATGACGTGTTGTCACATTTTTATTGTCACGTAAATAAATCTTTCTTGTCGTGAAGAAAAATATTTCTTATCATGAAAAGAATTCGAGAAGGGTGTTTGTGTAAGTGGTGTTGAGCGTTCAGATCGGGATATAATAAGGTGAGGAAATGTGATTGAAAGGCATGTCTTTGTGAATAATTTAGTATCTTTGCAGTCTAAGGAGACGTTTATTCCGTATCGAGATATTTGTTGTATCGTATGAAGAAAATCGTGTTTTTCCTATCAATATGTATGCTTTTGGTTGCATGTACAGACAAGCGACAAGGGCAGATAGCGAAAGTTCTCTTTCTAATGAATAGGACAGGAACATACTATGAAAGGTCTAATGCTGATAGTAGACAGTGTTATCTGAATGTTGATAGTTTGTTGGATTGTATAGACACAACTAATATAAAGACGTCCAAAGGGGCAAGAGCCTTTCCTATTGTGCAGCCTTTGTTAGACTCATTATGTACTACGAAAGAGCTTTGCGAACTCACAAGTAGGAGCTATTCCGCAGTCGTTCGTCTTGCTGCCACAGATGCTCTGATACGTCGAAAGTATGTACATTTAGAAGACATATTGCTTTCGAATTATACAGATACGACGAGGATAGGTGTCTGTTCAGGCGATGTTGGGTGGGAAGAACGTGTTGGTAGTGTGTTCTTACGTAATGTTCAGTCGTGTAGAAAAAAGGCGGTCATTAGTAAAGAAGATTCTTTGCGCAATGACTCATTAGCACTTTATGCAGTAGGATTGTCCAATTATCTATATACCAGAAGACTCTTATTAAGACTCCCACCGAAGGCGAGTTATTACGCAAGGATAAAGGAGATTGCGCTTAAGGAACGAACCTATCAAGCGTTGAAAGCCTTAGCTCGCTTTCGTAGAGAGGGAGATAAAGCGATTTTAATGAGTGCTTTGTCTCGTTATGCAAACGAGGAAGAGGATGTAGAAAGTGAAGATGATGAAACCAACAACGCCTTGTTGGCGGTTACGGTTTGGCCTTGTCAAGAATTTATCCCGATGTTGATGCACATCCGAGACTATGAAATAAAGAAACATGATAGTAGTATGCCGCCTCGTAGCAAATACTTATTTGAGGCTGTAATGGCTTATGATAATCAGTGGGCTTACAACTTCATTGATGCAACACTTGCCTTGTCTTCAAAAAAGAAAGGTCGTGAGTATGACTCTTATATCACGATGGCAACAAGTTTTCATTCGGCTATGTTGTCTCATTATAATCCTCGTTTTGCCAGTTTATTAAGGAAGTATCCTGGTGAAGACTTTGGTGATGGCTATGAATAGACAGCCGTTTCATCAATAACAAACGCCCTCATTTCTCCAGTTCCCTTTGATAAGGACGGAGAAATGAGGGCGTTCGTTGTTTTGTTTACTTGTGTCGGTTAGCACGTTGCTGACGGTATTTAGCCTTCTGCTTTGCACTGCCAGAGCCGTGTGCACCAGTAATATACTTCTTTTTCTTGGCTTTGGTTTTCACCTTACCATCATCGGTCTTGGGTTTCGAGGCACCTCGAAAGACCATTCCACTCTCGATGATTTCATCTATATCGCTCATATACAATCTTATTAATGATGGAATAAACGAACGCCCGTAAAGGCCATTGCGATGTTATACTTATCACATGTGTCGATGACATGGTCGTCACGAATACTCCCTCCGGCCTGTGCTATATACTCTACACCACTCTTGTGCGCACGCTCAATATTGTCGCCAAATGGGAAGAATGCGTCAGAACCAAGTGCAACACCAGTGTTTTTGGCAATCCACTCCTTGCGTTCCTCACGTGTCAGAGGTTCTGGACGTTCTGTAAAGAACTGTTGCCATACGCCATCCTGCAGTACATCTTCATACTCGTCAGAGATGTAGATATTGATAGTATTGTCCCTATCAGCACGGCGAATATCCTTCTTAAATGGGAGGTTCATAACCTTTGGGCACTGACGCAACCACCATTCGTCAGCCTTATTACCAGCTAAGCGAGTACAGTGGATGCGACTCTGCTGTCCAGCCCCAATCCCTATAGCTTGTCCATCAGCCACATAACAAACCGAATTACTCTGAGTATATTTCAAAGTAATCAACGATATGATAAGATCTCGCTTGGCATTCGCAGTGAAAGTCTTGTTCTTTGTAGGAATGTTCTCGAAGAGCTTTGGGTCGTCAAGCTTCACTTCGTTGCGCCCTTGTTCAAAGGTAATACCGAAGACTTGCTTCCTCTCGATAGGAGCAGGTACATAGTCAGGGTCAATCTTGATAACATTGTATGTCCCCTTACGCTTCGCCTTTAGAATCTCTAAAGCCTCCGGAGTATAGTCAGGGGCTATCACACCGTCGCTAACCTCACGTTTGATAAGTAGCGCAGTCTCCTTGTCGCAGGTGTCACTGAGCGCACAGAAATCGCCGTATGAGCACATACGGTCGGCTCCACGAGCACGTGCATAGGCACTGGCAAGCGGTGTAAGCTCGAAGTCAACGTCGTCGACAAAGTAAATCTTCTTGAGTGTCTCACTCAAAGGAAGACCTACAGCAGCGCCAGCTGGGCTGACATGCTTGAATGATGCGGCTGCAGGAAGACCCGTAGCAGCCTTCAGCTCCTTAACAAGCTGCCAACTGTTGAGTGCATCAAGAAAGTTAATGTAGCCTGGACGACCACTGAGAACTGTGATGGGGAGTTCGCCTTCCTCCATATAGATACGTGAAGGCTTCTGGTTCGGATTGCATCCGTACTTAAGAGCTAATTCTTTCATATAACTTATGTGGTATATGTAAATGGTTATGCAAAGGTAAGGAAAAATAATGGAATACGTTGTTACGGTCGTTGTTTTTAAGTAAAATAGCCCTTTAGGTTTGTTTCTTTTGAAAGAAATCATTACTTTTACACTCGATAAAAATTAATCTTTGGAGCATAGAGGGCTGTCTTGTCATTGACTATACACCCTCGGCTACCTTTAATCCCTTACAAATTATAATAGATATGCAAGCATTACACACAGACAAGGCACCTGCTGCAGTAGGTCCTTACAGCCAGGCCATCGAGGCTAATGGTTTCATTTTCGCATCTGGTCAGCTCCCTATTGACCCAGCTACCAATGCTTTCGCTGAAGGAGGTGTGAAGGAACAGACACGCCAATCACTCACGAATGCACGCAACGTGTTGGCTTCTGCTGGTGTTGATCTGTCTCATGTCGTTAAGACAACAGTATTCCTTTCTGATATGGAGAACTTCGCAGCGATGAATGAGGTTTATGCTGAGTTCTTCAAGGAACCTTATCCTGCCCGCTCAGCCTTCGCTGTCAAAGCTTTGCCAAAGGGTGCACTCGTTGAGGTAGAGTGCATTGCTGTGAAGTAAGGTGGTGTGATTTATCTAATCGTATGCTCTTAGCTTGTGGAGAGGATGGCTTGTTCTCTCACGGAGTGGTATAGATGTTTACATACAAGCAACGCTCATCTGCATTTATCCCAATCGTCTTGATGTAAATATTTTTCGCCTCTCTTGGAAGCAGTATAAGATCGGAAGAGCGTCGTGTAGGGAAAGAGTGTTAAGATTAGTGTAGAT
>ERZ1674154.277-NODE-277-length-9267-cov-7.421515_pt1 | contig 9267 bp, 7 predicted proteins | sample MGYA00581306_ERZ1674154 | MGnify/ENA primary metagenome ERZ1674154 (study PRJEB41354, sample SAMEA4873325) | human saliva metagenome | biome: human-associated habitat [ENVO:00009003]; feature: mouth environment [ENVO:08000002]; material: saliva material...
AATAAACGATGAATGCTTTGCCGCCACCCCACTCGCCCCAGCCCGCTCTCTTGGCTGCACTTAATGGGCAACGCCCCGCCCGCACCCCGGTGTGGTTTATGCGCCAGGCCGGGCGCTCTCTGCCCGAGTATCGTCAGCTGCGCGCCCAGGTGAATCTACCCATGCTTGAGGCTTGCCTAAATCCGCAGGTAGTTGCACAGGCAACGCTTCAGCCGGTGCGCCGTCACGGGGTGGATGCGGCTATTTTCTTCTCAGACATCATGGTGCCGTTGCGCCTGGCCGGGGTGGATGTGGAGATTAAACCGCAGGTGGGGCCGGTTTTATCGGCTCCAATCCGCACGCGCGACGACGTTGAGCGCCTACTTGGGTGCGGTTTTGGCCAGGGCACTTGGACTAGTCACGACGGCGCCGCTCACCAGGGCGCTGAGGCTGTGGCCGCCCTGCGTGAGGCTATTGCCCTGATTTTGACCGAGCTGGGCACGCCCGCGCAGGCGCCGCAGCCAGGGGCGCCGCAGCAAGGGGCGCCACAGCCGCTAGCTAAGGCGCAACCGGCGAGCCCGGCCCAGGCGCAAGCGACGGGCTGGACTCCGCTGATTGGCTTTGGGGGCGCGCCTTTCACCCTGGCCGCGTACCTGGTTGAGGGCAAACCCAGTCGCGACCACCTGGCCGCGCGCTCCCTAATGCACGCCGACCCGCCCACTTGGGACCTGCTGATGCGCTGGTGCGCGCAGGTCACGGGAGATTTCATGGCGCTACAAATTAGCTGTGGCGCCTCGGCGGCGCAGCTGTTTGACTCTTGGGCCGGTTCGCTCAGCCCCACCGACTACCGCGAGCGCGTGGCTCCTTACTCGGCACTGGCTATTGCGCGGGCGCGTGAGGCGATCAGCCCAACTACCGGCAAAGCAGCGCCGCTGATTCACTTTGCTACTGGTAGTGCGCGCCTGTTGCCACAGATGCTGGCGGCGGGGGCGCAGGCCGTGGGGGTTGATGACCGCACCGAGTTGGATTGGGCGATTGGCCAGCTTGAGGGCAGCTGCCCAGTGCAGGGCAACTTGAACCCGGCTTTACTGACGGCGCCGTGGCCGGTGATTGAGCAGGCCATCGTGGAGTGTTTACGCGCAGGGCGCCAAGCGCCAGGGCATGTGTTCAACCTGGGACACGGGGTGCCGCCAACTACTGACCCAGCTGTGTTAACGCGAATCGTCGAATTTGTTCATAAGGAAAGCTTATGAATCTGGATATTAAAAACAGTTCCACCCCGGCTGCTGGCTGCAAGCCCACTGCCACCCCGGCCGCCCCAGTAGCTCCGGCCGCCCCGGCAGCTTCGGCCACCCCGGTCACCTCTCACCCCAATCCGCTTAATGACCTGCCCGATGAGGTAGATGCCCTGGTGATTGGCGGCGGGATCGCCGGCCTGTCTGCCGCCTGGCAGCTAACCCAGGATGGGCTCAAGCCACTGCTGGTGGAGGCGCGCGGCTATCTGGGCGGGCTGATTGCCCCCGGTTACATTGGCCCGGTTCAGGTGGATTTGGGCGCTGAGACTTTTGTTCCGCGCGGAGTGGAAACCGCCCAGATGGTGGCCACTTTGGGGCTGGAGGCACTGGCCCCTAGCGGCGACGGTGCGCGCCTGTTTTTACCTCCCAACCGCGCCAATGGTGAGAGCCACTGGCGTCTGTGGCGCTTCTTGCGTGATGCCTACCTGGGCATTCCTGCCGATCCGGGCGCGGACGACGTCGTCGCCGTTTTGGGCGCTAAGGCTGCGCAACGTGCCGCTCAAGACCGCCACCTGGGCAGCGAGGTGGGCCAGGGCGCTGAGGGCGAGACTTTGGCGGGGTTTGTGGCCGCGCGTATGGGCCAGGCGGTGGTTGATCGTCTGGTGCGCCCGATAGTTGCCGGCATTTACACGTGCGATCCGGCCGATCTGGCCACTGACACGGTTACGCCGGGGCTGCGTCAGGCTACTCGCGAGCATGGCTGCCTGGCTGATGCGGTGGCTTTCCTGTTGGCGCGCTCACGTAAAGCTACTGGTGGGCGCAGTGTTGATAAGTGCGTTCGCGGCGGTATGTTCCAGCTGACTGCGGCTTTGAGTCAGGCCATCACGACGGCGGGTGGCACTGTGCTTACTCGCGTTGGGGCCCAGCGGCTCATTGCTCCCAACAGCTCCCGCTACTGGCAGGTGGAGCTAGCCCCCACCAAACCTGGCCCTACCCCTTCAAGCGAGCCGGTCCCCGCCGCTGCGCCGCGCACTTTGCGCACTAAACGCCTGGTGGTGGCTTGTTCGGCGCGACCGGCCTTGCGGCTGTTGGCCAGTGCAAACTTGGCCGCCCTAGACACTGACATCACTATTCCGGTGGGCGCGCCTATTGCGCGCTACTCGCTGCTGGTTGATAGCCCTGAGCTGGACGCCGCCCCGGTGGGTCAGGGCCTGCTGGTGGCCCCGGCGTCGCCCGCAAGCTGCGCCAACACTCAGGCCGAGCCGGACCAGTCCACCCCCGACACCCAGGCCGCCTCAGAACCATGCGGCGACACCCAGCCCGGCGCCGTCGAGCCCAGCAACCAAGGAAGCCCAACCCAACCTGACGCCGTCGAAAGCCCCGTGGGAGCCAAAGCCCTGTCGCACTTAAACGTTAAGTGGCCCTGGATCGCCCAGGCTTTGGCGCCACATCAGCATTTATTGCGCCTGTCGTATGGGCGTTTGGGGCAAAGTGAGCCGCAGGTGAGCCTGGAGCAAGCCCTAGCTGACGTGCAGGTTTTGACGGGCGTAACTATCCACCCCGAGCAGGTAAGCGAGCACAAGCTGGTGCGTTGGAACGGCACTTTGCCGCCGCTGCCGCCCAGCTACCGCGCACGCATTGCGGCTTTTATGAGCCAGGTTGAAAACATTGAGGGTTTGGCGGTTACTGGCGCCTGGGTTGGTGGCACGGGCGTAAATGCGGTGGTAGCTCACGCGCGCACGAACGCCAGGCGCCTACAGCGCCCATAGCGCCACAGTCCGCATAGCACTACAAATATATAGGAACTTCTTATGAGTGAAAAGGTTGTGCGTCTGGGGACGCGCGGATCAGCTTTGGCTTTAGCCCAGTCGGGCATGGTGGCGCGCATGTTGGAAACTACCGCGGCTTCTCAGGGGCTGGATTGGCGCGTGGAGCTGGTTACTGTGCGCACTCAGGGCGACACTTCTCGCGCGGCGCTAAGCCAGCTTGGGGGCGTTGGAGTGTTTGCTGCCCAGCTGCGCACTCACCTGCTTGAGGGGCAGGTGGATTTGGCGGTGCACTCGTTTAAGGATCTGCCCACCGCCCCGGTTGCGGGGCTGCGTATTGCTGCCACTCCGCGCCGCGCCGATCCGCGTGACGCCCTGGTGGCCTCGAACGGTATGAGCCTGGCGCAGCTGCCTAGTGGGGCGAGTGTGGGTACCGGCTCGCCTCGGCGCGTGGCCCAATTGAAGGCTTTGCGCCCCGACATTAAGACCGTGGATTTGCGGGGTAATGTGCCCACGCGGCTAGGTCGCGTGCGCGGGGTTCAGATTGCCGCCGACGCCGGCACGTCCCCCCAGGCCCTTGGCACCGGTGCGGATCTGGACGCCGTAGTGCTGGCTTGCGCTGGCTTGGAGCGGCTAGGTTTGGCTGAGCACATAAGCGAGGCTTTCAACCCCGAGCAGATGCTGCCGGCGCCGTCGCAGGGAGTGCTGGCTATTGAGACTGCCCAGGAGCTTGACCCCCAGTTGGAGGCGGTTATCGCCCAGGTGAATGATCCGGCTTCGCACTTGGCTGCGGTGGCTGAGCGCGCGGTGATGTCTACTTTGCAGGCTGGTTGCGCAGCCCCCGTGGGCACTTACGCCTACCTGGTGCACGCAGGTTTTGATTATGAGCTGCACTTGGAAGCCGGGGTATTTGCTCTCGACGGCGCCGCTAGCGTGCGTAGCCGCCAGGCCGTGACGCTTGGGGGCGTGGACCTAACCAAGGCTTGCCACCTGCAAAAAGCTACGGAGTTAGGCCAGCGCGCCGCGCAGGATTTGCTGACCCAAGGCGCCGGGCAGGTAGCGGATTTGCAGGCCGTTAAGGAGCGTGGCTAAGGAGTTAAGGGGGTAGCTGAGGCATTAAGGGGCGCGGCCAAGACAGCGCTAAGCCCGGAATTAAGGGTGCGGCGAGGATAGCAAAAGCCGCAACAATGCTGAGGCTGCGGCGGGGCAACACCTAAGCGCACAGCAAGGTGACAACTAAGGTTTTGCGATCGGATTTAGAGGTAGATGGTTATGGTTGTTTCACGTGAAACACTCGCCGGTTTGCGGGTGGCTTTGCCGCGCCTAAAGTCCGACGACGCCATTGCGGCAGCCCTTAAAACTGCCGGCGCCCAGGTGGATACTTTCGCGCTAACCCAAACCGTTCCCATTGAATCTGCGCAGCTAGAGCAGGTGCGCCAAAGGCTTGCGGCTGGCTATTACGCCTGGGTGGTGCTGTCTTCTTGGCGAGCAGCGCAGGCCGTGCTGCCGCAGTTAAATGCGCTCGCGCTAGCACCCGCATCAGCCCCCGCCCCCAACTCAGCCACCCTCGCATTGAGCTCATTTGCGCTAGCCTCGGAAGCTGCGACTCGCGAGAGTTCTAAGCGAACCATTGGCTGCGCCAGCCAACCAGATTCCGTTCAACAAGCAGATTCCATTCATGGTGCCACGCGCTTGGCGGTGGTTGGCCAGTCCACTGCCGACTGGGTAAACACCCACTGCTCACTTAAGCCCGCCCTGGTGGGTGCGGGTAGCGCCGCCAAGCTACTGGAAGTTTTCCCAACGCCGCCCACTGCCACCACGGCACCAGCCTCCACGGCGACTACACCCACCACGTCACCCACCATTTGTCTACCTCAGTCGCAGCTAGCTGCCCCCACGCTAGCCCAGGGACTTAGCCAGCTTGGCTGGCAGGTGGACGCCGTCGCCACCTACACCACCAAGCCCCTCCCCCAGCTAGCACCCCACCTCAAAACTCAGTGGCAAGCTGGGGCGTGGGACGCCGTCGTCGTTACTGCGGGCTCTAGCGCCCAGGCCCTACTGCAACTGCTGGGACCCCCACCTGAGAAAACCGCAGTGGTCAGCATCGGCCAGTCCACCACCGCACGCTGCCGCGAACTGGGCCTGCGCGTGGACGCCACCGCCGCCACGCCGCGAGCCGAACACATCACCCAAGCCATAATTAACCTATTTAAAGCAAAGGATTTTTCATGACCACCATCCCCCAAAGCGCCCTGGACCTGCTAGCCAGCCACGGCGTTACACCCGCCCCCATTCCCACGCTACGCCCGCGCCGCCTACGCTCCACCCCGGCCATGCGCGCCTTGGTCAGCCAGCACCGCATCGACCCGGCCAAACTGATCCTGCCGGTGTTTGTGCGCGAAGACATTAGCGAGCCGCAAGCCATTAGCGCCATGCCCGGTGTCTACCAGCACACCCTAGATTCGCTGCGACGCGAGGCGGTGGCCTGCGCCGAAGCCGGTGTGGGCTCAATTGATCTGTTTGGCGTGCCCGCGTTGCGCGACGAGGTGGGCAGCCAAGCCTGGGCTAGCGAAGGAATTTTGAACCAGGGCATCGCCGCCGTGCGTGAAGAGGTGGGCGACGCCGTGGTGGTTTGCGCCGACACCTGCCTAGATGAGTTCACCAGCCACGGCCACTGCGGGCTGCTAGACGAGCGCGGCGGCGTCGACAATGACGCAACCTTGCCGCTCTACCAGGCCATGGCCGTCAGTCAGGCCGAAGCCGGCGCCCACATGGTCTCCCCCTCAGGCATGATGGATGGGCAGGTGGCCGCCATTCGCCAGGCCCTAGACGCCTCCGGACACGCCGACGTGGCGATCCTGGCCTACTCGGCCAAATACGCCTCCGCCTACTTTGGACCCTTCCGCGAGGCCGTGGGCTCCACCCTCAAAGGCGACCGTCGCACCTACCAGCAAGACCCCGCCAACCGTCGCGAAGGCCTGTATGAGGCATTGCTCGACGCCGCCGAGGGGGCTGACATGGTGATGGTTAAGCCCGCCGGCCCCTACCTGGATGTGCTCAGCGATGTGGCCGCAGCCAGCGACATTCCGGTGGCGGCCTACCAGGTCTCCGGGGAATTCGCCATGGTTGAGGCGGCCGCAGCCAACGGCTGGATTGACCGCGAGCGCGTGATCCTTGAAAGCGTGCTGGGCATTTTCCGCGCCGGCGCCGACACGGTACTTACCTACTGGGCCCGCGAAATCGCCCAGATGCTGCGATAAGCCAGGAGCGCCAGGGATGCGGCAGCCCGGCTGCCGCCCCAGGCACACTGGCCCAGACGCACCAGCCCGGCTGCCGCAACGCCGCAGGAAAAACAGACTAAACGCTGCGATAGGACTTAATTATGAATCTAAATGAACGCTTATTTACCCAGGCCAAGGGGATTATTCCGGGTGGTGTTGACTCGCCGGTACGCGCCTTTGGGGGCGTGGGCGGCACCCCGCGTTTCATCAGCGCCGCTAAAGGGGCCTACGTTACCGACGCCGACGGGCGCGACTATGTGGACCTGGTGGGCTCCTGGGGCCCGGCCCTGCTAGGCCACGCCCACCCGCAGGTGGTGGCCGCCGTACAGGAGGCCGCCGCGCGCGGGCTATCCTTTGGCGCCCCCACCCAGAGCGAAACCCTGCTGGCCCAAAAGGTGCGCGAACGCGTACCGTTTGTGGAGCGGGTACGTTTTGTTTCCACCGGCACCGAAGCCACCATGACCGCTATCCGCCTAGCGCGCGGTGCCACCGGACGCGAGCTGATCATTAAATTTGCCGGCAACTACCACGGTCACAGCGACGGTCTACTGGCTGCGGCCGGCTCCGGCGTGGCCACGGGTGGCCTACCCGGCAGTGCGGGCGTGCCCGCAGCGATTACCGCCTGCACCATAGTGTTGCCCTACAACGACTTTGAGGCGCTAGAAGCCTGCTTCGCCGAACGCGGTCAGGAAATCGCGGGCGTTATTTTCGAAGGCGCCCCCGCCAATATGGGTAGCGTGCCCCCACTGGCCGGCTGGAATGAGCGCATCCGTTCCCTATGCACCCGCTACGGTGCGGTAATGATTTTGGATGAGGTACTCACAGGTTTTAGGGTCAGCTCTGCCGGCTGGTGGGGTTTGGAGGCTGTGGCCGGCTGGCAAGAGCACGACGGCGCCACCCCCGCCACCGCGCTAAGTGCTGAGCTAACCACCCCTGCTGCCCTGGCGCAGCTAGGCGCAGCCGGGACTATCGGCGCAGGCGGAACCGCCGGCTCAGAAGCCACTAAAGCGGCTGTGCCCGACGCCGTCGCCGTAGCTGAGCCCAGCGCCGTCGCCACCCCCAAATGGGTGCCTGACCTGGTGACTTTCGGCAAGGTCGTAGGCGGAGGGATGCCACTAGCCGCCGTGGCCGGGCGCGCCGACATCATGGACCTACTGGCGCCGCTGGGGCCGGTGTACCAGGCGGGCACGCTCTCAGGTAACCCGCTAGCCACCGCCGCCGGCCTGGCCACGCTGCAGCTGGCCGACGTCGACGTTTACAACGCCGTCAACGCCAACGCCCAGGCCGTAGGTGAGATTGTGGGCCAGGCGCTCACCCAGGCCGGGGTGGCGCACCGCGTGCAACGTACCGGCTCACTGATGTCCATCATGTTCGGCCCGCAGGCAGCTCGCGACGGCATCTACAACTACGACCAGGCGCGCCAGCAGGAAACCTGGCGTTACGCGCCCTTCTTCCACACCTTTCTGGAGGCGGGGGTGGCATTGCCGCCGTCGATCTTTGAAGTATGGTTCCTATCCGCAGCTCACGGCGAGGCCGAGCTGGAAAAGATCGCTAGTGCTGCCCCGCGCGCTGCCGCAGCAGCCGCTGCAGCCCCAGCACCAGAGCAGTAACCAGCGCACCAAACGCCAGGCCGAACACACCCGAGCAAGCCGTCTCCACGCACCACTTGACCACGCCGCTTAGCGAGTCGCCCAGACCCTGGGCGGCGTGGGTGGCTGCGTGGGCGGCGTGTTCCACCAGGTGATGCAGGGTGCCCACACCCAGGTTGTTGAGAGCGTCAATCACAATGTGACCACCCACCCAGAGCATGGCCACGGTGCCAACCACCTCGATCACGCGGAAAACGCGCGGCATGGTTTTAACGATGGCGCGTCCCAGTTTCTCCTGGCCGCGACGCACCAGGGCCAGGCCTAGGTCATCCATTTTCACCAGCAGCGCCACCAGGCCGTAGACAAAGAACGTCATAATGAAGCCCACCACCACCATGATGGCGACTTTGCTCAGGTTGTCATTGGTGTGCAGGCCTGCCAAAGACACCAGCATGATCTCAGTGGAAAGAATCAGGTCTGTGCGCACCGCCGAGCTGACAATGGCTTTTTCCACGGCGGCCGGATCTGTGGATTTGTCGCTGGCGCCGTGGGAGTTCTCATGTTCCTTGATAATCCCCCAGGCGCTAAGTACTTTCTCTGCGCCCTCAAAACACAGGTAAGTGCCTCCCACTAGCAGCAAAATAGGCAGCGACCAGGGTGCCAGCCAGGTCAGCAATAAGGCCACCGGCAAAATAATGCCCAGCTTGTTGATCAGTGAGCCGCGCGCGATGCGTTTAATAACTGGCAGTTCGCGTTCAGGCTTGATGCCCTGCACGTATTGGGGAGTCACGGCAGTGTCGTCGATAACCACCCCGATTGCCTTGCTAGATGCTTTGGTTGCGGCTCCCGCCACGTCATCAACCGAGGCGGCGGCGGCTTTAGCCAGGGCGGCAATGTCGTCAAGAAGGGCGACTAGACCGATACTCAAGTGACTCCTAAAACTGGTGTTGCATTCAGTGTTAGTTAATATCCAAACTGATTTTGTCTCTCATGACAAGCACAGGCAGACATACAGACAAACAGGCAGTACAAATACAGGCATGCAGACAAATACAGGCAAAATCATCCCTTCCCTATGATTTTTCCATGGGGTTTTATAGGGAACGGACGAAATCTCAGTATTTGTGTGACGCTTACGCAGCGCACGCCTGTATGACGCATGCTTGTGTGCCCTGAGGCTGCCTTGTCCCAGCACCTGCATCATTGACACAATCGGTCATCTCCAGTGATACGCAAGCCGACACTGTCTGCCTCTTCTCCACGTGCTGGCCCCGTCACTTCCAGTCCAAGGTATCCCAGGCGCGTGAACGCGCTCAGGTCGGAGCTATCAAAGGTAGTATGAGCCATGTCGGGGTCTTTCAGATGAACGGTGCAGGAATTTCTCACTGAAAGACCTAGACTCTTACAAAGCCGCAAT
>ERZ1674154.279-NODE-279-length-9178-cov-4.616025_pt1 | contig 9178 bp, 6 predicted proteins | sample MGYA00581306_ERZ1674154 | MGnify/ENA primary metagenome ERZ1674154 (study PRJEB41354, sample SAMEA4873325) | human saliva metagenome | biome: human-associated habitat [ENVO:00009003]; feature: mouth environment [ENVO:08000002]; material: saliva material...
CTCGGACCACATGACGGAGTACATGGCCAGCTCAGCGTTGGTGGGACGGCGCCCAAGCAGTCGCTTAATGTCTGCGTACTCTTCCGGTTTAAGACCCAGCTCCGCGTAGGGCATTTCCTTATCTGGGCTAGCCGCAGCGTCCTGAACGGTATCGGGGTGCTCCACGGGGGTAACGGAATTGGGCAGGGAGGTCATTGGCGCTCCTGAACGTGACGTTTAATTGCGCTTAACCGGCGTTGAGTGCGCCTAGCGCATTTACCCTCTAACTCTACTCGTCTTAGCTGGGAAGTTAACAGAGGAAGGCGACAATCGGCCAATATGTGCACTCCAGCATTTTTCACATTGTTGTTTTCGGCGAAAATTCCAAAAGTGCTGTGCACCACAAGCAAATGATGTTGGACTGGTGTCATGAGGAACATCGACGTTACCCCTCGCCCCTTAGCGGAGTTAGCGAGCCACCTCAGCGACGCGGCCACGAAGCGCCTGGACGCCGTCGTCGACGCCGGACGCCGCCTAGGCCAGGGACGCACTATTTTCAACATCACCCCCAGCGCCGCTGCTGACTCAGGTGTGGCCGAGGCAGTAGAAACTATTACCGCGCTGGCGCTGGATGCGGGCATAGACACCCGCTGGTATCAACTGGATATGCCCGCCCCGTTTAGGGTTTTAAGCGAGCGACTAGACAACTGGCTGCATGGCTACGACGGCGACGGCGGGGTCTTGCGTGACAAGGAACGTGATCTTTATGAGCACGTGTTGTCCTCGAACGCGGAAAACCTGGTGGATGAGATTTCCAATGGCGACATTGTGGTGCTGCATGAGGCTGCCACCGCTGGCCTAGCCCAGGCTTTTTCTGAGGCAGGGGCCTGGGTGGTGTGGCGCTGCCACGGCGGCACTGAGGATCTAAACGAGCACAGTCAGCTGGCCTGGAGTTTCCTGGAGCCTTATCTGGACTGGGCCAACCGCATGGTGTTCACCCGCGACGTGTACCGTCCGCCCTTTGCCCCGCCGGACAGTTGCGACGTGATCGCCCCTTCTATTGTTCCCGACTCTCCGAAAAACCGCGTTTTGGACTTGGATGAGTCCTTGTCGATTGTGCGTTTGGCGGGGATTTTCGACGGCGTAGCTCCCTTTGATGCGGTGCCTTTCATACGTGAGGATGGGCGCCCGGGAGTGATTGAGAGACTCGATGGCGTGATGCTGGCCGGCGGCCCGGTTCCCCAAGGGGCCCGCGTGGTTACGCAGGTTTCACGCTGGTCTGCGCTTAAAGGCAATGTGCAGCTGATTGAGGCTTTTGCCGCTGACCGTGAGCTGCTTGCCGACGACGTACACCTGCTGCTGGTGGGGCCGGCTTTGGATAGTAAGAGTCGGCAAACTACCCGGGTGGTTAACAGCGCTAGTGGCGAGCCGCAGCTAGCTCCCCACAACGGGCATCCTTCTGAAGCGGCCCGCGTGTTGGCGCAGGTACTTGACGCCCATGCGGTGCTGCCGCCGTCGCTGGCTGAGCGGGTGCACGTGGCCGCTATCCCGATGCTTGACCGCGAGGTAAATGCGCTGATTGTTAACGCTTTGCAGCGCACTAGCACAGTGATTACGCTGATGAGCCACCAGGAGGGCTTCGGCTTGCCGGTCACTGAGGCCATGTGGAAGAAGGCTGTGGTGGTGGCCGCCCAGGTGGGTGGCTTAATTGAGCAGATCGACGACGGCGTCAACGGGGTGTTGGTGCCGGGCCTGTCTGCCTACAGCTGGGGCCAAGCCGTAGCTGAGGTACTGCGTTTCCCACAGCAGTCGGCGGAAATGGGCCTGGCGGCCCATGAATCTGTGCGCGCTAATTACCTGCCGGACCGCCACTTGCGTGACTGGCTGGAGCTTATCGCCACCATGGTGGACGAACGCTAAAACTGGTGGAGGCAGCCCCTGACGGGACTGCCTCCACTTTTAGCTGTTGCGCCTGGCGGTTGGCCGCGAGCGCCGGCCATCCGCTAGTGCCCGCTGGTCAACCGCGAGCGCTGGGGCGCCCGGCCGGCCTGGGCCGGCCCAGTTTTGGCGCCTGGCTACCTGGAGCGACTCGGCTCCGGGCGGGGCTGCCCGGCTTGCCTGGCCAACTTGGCTGATCAGGCGGTGGCTAGCACTGCGTTTAGGGCGGAGGCGAATACGCCTAGGCCGTCAACGCCGGTGCGTAGGCCGCCGGCGCCGGCGGGGCCGAAGCCGGGTTCTACGGCGTGTTCGGGGTGGGGCATGAGGCCCACTACGTTGCCGCGTTCGTTGGTTACGCCGGCGATGTCGCGGGCGGAGCCGTTGGGGTTGCCGCCTAGGTAGCGGAAGACTACGCGGCCTTCGCCTTCGAGGCGGTCTAGGTCTTCGTCGGAGGCGATGAAGTTGCCTTCACCGTTCTTCATGGGGACCACGATTTCCTGGCCGGTGCTAAAGGCGTTGGTCCAGGCGGTGTCGGCGTTTTCGATCCGTAGTTTCTGCTCGCGGCAGATGAACTTTTGGTGGTCGTTGCGGATTAGGGCGCCGGGTAGTAGGTGTGCTTCGGTGAGGATTTGGAAGCCGTTGCAGATGCCTAGTACGGGCATGCCTTTGTTGGCGGCGTCGATTACTTCTTGCATTACCGGGGCGAAGCGGGCGATGGCGCCGCAGCGTAGGTAGTCGCCGTATGAGAAGCCGCCGGGTACTACTACGGCGTCGACTGCGTGTAGGTCTGCGTCTTTGTGCCAGAGGCTGACGGGTTCGGCTCCGGATAGTCGTACGGCGCGTAGGGCGTCGACGTCGTCGAGGGTGCCGGGGAAGGTGATTACACCGATACGTGCCAAGGTTTAGGCCTCCTCAGCGCGAACAGAAACCACGTCTTCAATGATGGGGTTGCTCAGCAGCTTGTCGGCGGCTTCGCGGGCGGCGGCTAGGTCTGCTTCGGTTACTTCACCTTCTACGGTTAGTTCGAAGCGGCGCCCTTGACGCACCGCAGTGAACTGTTCGAAGCCTAGGCGCGGTAGGGAACCCACTACGGCTTTACCTTGGGGGTCTAGGATTTCCGGCTTAGGCATAACTTCAACAACAATGCGTCCCATGGTTTCTCCTGTATGGGCGGGCGTAAGTCACTACCAGGTTACTAGCACCAACGGACAAACTACATACTTGCCAGGCGTTGTATATCTCAATTTATTGGTTTGGTTAGGTGTTTGGGGCTAGCGGGAAAGTAAGTAACTAATACTTTAGACTGGTGTTGACCGCGCGTGGCCTGCCCCGCCCCCTTTGTTTCGCTGTGGAAACGGCCGCTGACCACGCATCCATTAATCTCGATGAAGAGGACATAATGCATCTAACTTTGCCTCGGCGTCGTTGGGCGGCCGGATTGGCTATTGTGGCTATGACTTTGACGGGTCTAGCCCCGGTAGCCGTCGCAACTGGTCCGGTAGCTGTGCCGGCTAGCCCCACCCAAGCCGATTCCCATCCCCAGGTTTTGCCTGCTCCCCAGTCACTGAGTTGGGGTAGCGGCGCTGCCACGTTTAAGTCCACTACGGTGCATTTTGATGTGCAAAACCAGGACGAGCCCACTAAAGCTACGCTGAATGCTTTAGCTAAAGCCAATAACTTGCAGGTCACTAGTGCGGCTGCGGCCACGCTGAAGGTCACGGTTAAGGTGGCTGCTTCTGGTGAGCAGGGCGACGGCGCTGGCCAGGCCCCTAAGCACGCTGAGGGCTACCTGCTTAAAGCTGAGGGCAACAGCGTCACTATTACCGGCTCTGATACGCGCGGCGCTTACTATGGCGTGCAAACGCTGCGTCAGCTGGTTAAAGACGGCAAGCTCTATCACGCTACGGTACGTGACTGGCCGCTGATGAGTGTGCGTGGCACGATTGAGGGTTTTTACGGTATTCCTTGGTCTCACCAGGCTCGCCAGGATATTTTGGCTTTCTCTGGCAAGCACAAGATGAACACCTACATTTACACCCCTAAGGATGACGCTTATCTGCGCGCTAAGTGGCGTGAGCTGTATCCGCAGGCGGAGCTGGCTAAGCTCAAGGAGCTGGTGGATGCCGCTAACGCTAACCACGTGGATTTTGTGTTTGCTCTCTCCCCCGGTAACGACATTTGCTATGGCCAGCAAAGTGACTATGACGCCACGGTGGCTAAGTTTGAGCAGCTACGCAAGATTGGGGTGCGCTCGTTCTATATTGCTTTGGACGACATTAACCCACGTTTGAACTGCGATTCTGACGCCGCCCAGTTCCCTTCTCGGGGCCCTTGGACACAGCTGGCTGACGCCCAGTCTTACTATTTAAACAAGGTGCAAACTGAGTATGTTAAGGCCAACCACCTCAATGATTTGATGATGGTGCCCACTAACTATTCGGGTAACGCCACTGACCCGTTTAAGACGGCTCAGGGTGAGCGTTTGCACCAGGATATTCGGATGCAGTGGACTGGTATGGGGGTTTTCTCTGACCAGATCACTGTTGACCAGGTGACTAAGGCGGCCACCACCTACAACAATAAGCACCTGTTTATTTGGGATAACTTCCCGGTTAATGATGGCCAGCGGGGGCGACTGTTCCTTAACCCATTGGAGGGCCGTGACCCTAACCTGTACAAGTACATTGACGGTTTCACCTCTAACCCCATGATTCAGCCTTATGCTTCGCTACCGTCGCTAGCTAACTATGGTGATTACACCTGGAATGGACCTAAGTATGACGCTCAGGTCTCGTTTAAGGCGGCTTTGGCGGAGCTGGCTGGCACCAGTGATGGCCAGGTAACTAAGGCGCTTGATGCGTTTGTGGATCTTAACCAGTCGTGGAAGCCTTACCGGGCTTCTTCGCAAAGCGCCCCGCAGCTGTCTAGCGACGTTAAGGCTTTTAAGGATGCTTTAGCTAGCGGCAATGCGGCCACTATTAAGTCCACTGCCGCTACTTTGCGTGCGCGTTTGCAGCTGATCCAGCAGGCCCCGCAGCTGCTTGCCAAGATGGAATCTAAAGGTTTTTACAATGACATTAAGCCTTGGCTGGAGGCGGCCCGCGATTGGGCTAAGGCCAGCGAGTCGGCTGTGGATGTTTATTTGGCTATTGGCGCCAATAATGGGGAGCAGGCCACTAGCGCCCTGATGGCGATGCAAGCCTCCCAGCAAAGCGCGCTTGCGCCCCGCGTGGATGATATGGATTCGGACTTTACGGTTAAGCCCGCTTCTATTACGGCTTCTGTGGGCGACGGCGTCTTTAACGCTTTCGTGGACGATGCCGCTAAGGCTTGGGATAAGTGGGCTGCTTTGACTCCCGCTAAGGGCGGGGCCGCCTTGAAGGTGACCGAGGCCTCTACCACTATGGGCACTTGGGAGAGCTATGTGCCCGCTAATGCGGTTGATGGCCGGGAGGACACTTTCTACTGGTCTAACTCTGCCCCACAGCCGGGCTCTTATTTCCAGCTTGATCTTGGCAGCGAGCAGGAGATTGGTTTGGTGCATGTCAGCCAGGGCCGTAGTGCTTCGCAAACTGGCGACATGATCTATAACGCTGAAGTTGAAGTTTCTGGTGATGGCTCTAACTGGACTTCGCTGGGCCAGTTCACTAACCAGGCTGAGATTACGGCTAAGGCACCCGCCGGCACTATGGCGCGTTATGTGCGCCTGAAGGCCACTGCGGCTAACGGTAATGGGGCTTGGGTGCAGATCCGTGAGTTCCAGGTTTCTAGCCCCACTAAGGGCTTGTCTACCACTTTGGTTACCGCTAAGGATCACCCGCTAGATAATGCGGTTGACGCTAAGGGGGCTACGGCTTTGGTGGCTACCCAGGTGCCTGAGGGCGCTAATTTGGTGCGCGAGCTACCCCAGGCGGCTAGCGGCAAGGTGAGTGTGGTTGTGGCCGGACAGGTTGGGGCCACGGTTGACTATCAGCGCAGCGATGGTACTTGGGTGACTTTGGGTAGTGCCGACGCCGCCAAGCACTATCAGGTGTTTGCGGTTGAGGGCCCGGTTAAGGCGATTCGGCTGGCTTCCATTAAGGGCGAGGTTTTGCCCAACATTTTGGAGTTTTCTTACCGGGCTTGGCGTGCGGGTGATCCTCAGCCAGGCTCGACGCCGGCGCCCACCCCTGCCCCGACGGTTGCGCCCACTGCGTCCCCGGCCCCCACGGCCAGCCCAGCGCCCACCAGCGCGCCTACGGCTACTCCCACGGTTGCCCCCACCAGTCCGGCACCTACTGTGGTGCCCACGGCCACTCCCGCGCCCAGCCCGGCACCGACCAGCCAACCCACGGCTAGCCCGGCACCCACTGCGGCTCCAACCGCTACCGCCGTGCCTAGCCCCACCGCTAGCGCTGCCCCCACGGCCAGCCCAGCGCCAACGGCTACCCCGGTGCCCACAGCTAGCCCGGCGCCGAGCGCTACCGTAGCACCCACGGCTAAGCCCACTGCAGCTCCCACGGGCCGGCCTAGCGCCCTACCCAGCACCTCCGGCAGGCCGGGCGCGCTGCCTTCAGCTAAGCCGTCCTTGCTGCCTGGACAGCGGATCACGCTAAACCCGACCCCTGGCCAGGCCCGCTACTCCAATGGAGTGTTGGCCCACACCGGGGCCAACCTTGCGGTTGGTTTAGTGGCCCTAGCGGCACTGGCTAGCGGCGGCTTGCTGCTGGCCCGGCGTCGTCGCCAAAGCTAGACCAAAGGCGCCGGGCAAGGAAACGGTAACCAAAAACCTTGCCCGGCCCTAAAAACACTTTTGGGTGGGACGCTTAAAGCATCCCACCCAAATCTGTATCTAGCCGCTACAGCCACGGCACAGCAAGCAGCAACCAGGGATCCAGCGCAGCCAAGCACGCACTTAGCAGCACATCAGGCAACAACCAGGGATCCGGCGCAGCCAAGCACGCACTTAGCGGCGCGGCAAGCAGCAACCAGAGCTGCTGCGCGGCAGGCAACGCGGGGCGCTGCGAGGCGGCAGTGGTTGTTACAGAGCCAGGGGCTTGCCGGTTAGGCGCTCGTAGGCCTCCAGGTAGCGCTCGCGGGTGCGCTCAACTACCTGCTCAGGTAAGGCCGGGGGCTGCTGGCCACTGTTACGATCCCAGCCGCTTTCCTTAGCTAGCCAGTCACGCACAAACTGCTTGTCATAAGAAGGCGTCACCTGACCCTCAACCCACTGGTCAGCCGGCCAGAAACGGGAAGAATCAGGGGTCAGCACCTCGTCACCCAAAACCAGTTCACCCTGGCTGCCGCGCCCAAATTCAAACTTGGTGTCAGCCAGGATAATGCCACGCTGCTTAGCGATATCAGCGGCGCGCGTGTACAGCTCCAAGGTGGCCTGGCGCAGCGCCTGGGCCGGCTCTAGGCCAACCATTTGCGCCACCCGCTCAAAGGAAACATTCTCGTCGTGGTCACCCAGCTCAGCCTTGGCGGCAGGGGTGAAAATCGGCTCCGGTAGCGGCGATGCCTCCACCAAACCAGGCGGCAAAGCCACCCCACACACCTGCTGGCCGGCGCGGTATTCAACCAGGCCCGAGCCGGTTAGGTAGCCGCGAGCTACGCACTCTACCGGATACATGTCCAGGCGACGGCAAATCATGGCGCGCCCAGCTACCTGCGCGGGCACATCCAGCGACAGCAGGTGGTTAGGCACTACCTGCTCCAGCTGCTCAAACCACCACACGCTCAGGGCGGTTAGCACCTTGCCCTTGTCGGGAATCTGCGAGCTGAGCACATAGTCATAGGCGCTGATGCGGTCGCTGGCCACCACCAGCAGAACATCCTCGCCTTCCCACGGCCCCTCGGGGGCGGGCACGTAAACGTCACGGACCTTGCCGGAAACCAGGTGCTTCCAGCCGTCTAGAACCGGTGCGGCAGGTAGTTCAATTCCCATTTTTAACGCTCCACATAGGCGGGGGCGGCGATATCACTACGGTGATAGGCGCCGTCGAACTTAATCTTGCTTACCGCCGCGTAAGCCTTAGCGCGCGCTGCGGCCACATCTTCACCCAAAGCCACCACCGACAGCACCCGGCCACCGGCGGTAACTAGCTCGTTGTCGTCATTACGGGCAGTTCCCGCGTGCAGGACATGCACGTCAGGGTCAGCTTCAGCCTGCTCAATACCGCTAATCACATCCCCAGTGGTGGGGGTGGAGGGGTAGCCGGCAGCGGAAATAACCACGTCAACCGCAGCCTTATCACTCCACTGAAGCTCAGCCACCTGATCTAGGCGCCCCACCGCAGCCGCGTGCAACAGCTGGGGCAGCGAAGAGTCTAGACGCGCCAGCACAGCCTGAGTCTCAGGGTCACCAAAACGCACGTTAAACTCCACCACGCGCATACCCTTGCTGGTTAGCGCCAGGCCACAGTAAAGCAGGCCAATAAAAGGCGTGCCTCGGCGAGCCATCTCGTCAACCACCGGCTGCGCCACCTGCTCTATCACCTGCTGCCCCAGGTCATCCGGGGCCCAAGGCAGCGGCGTGTACGAACCCATACCACCCGTGTTCGGGCCGGCGTCGCCGTCACCAATACGCTTAAAGTCCTGGGCGGGGCTCAGTGCGCGCACAGTGCGCCCGTCACAAACACAGAAAACTGAAGCTTCCGGGCCGTCTAGGTAATCCTCAACCACCACAGCGCCGCCCTCGCGCTCTAGGCAAGCCAGGCCGTGCTTAAGCGCCGCCTCACGGTCAGAAGTAACCACAACCCCCTTACCGGCAGCTAGCCCGTCTTCCTTGACCACATAGGGGGCACCAAACTCATCCAAAGCCTGCTCTAGCTGGTCAGGGCTAGTGACAATGCGGGCACTGGCAGTAGGCACATGGGCGGAGGCCATAACTTCCTTAGCGAAAGCCTTAGAACCCTCCAGGCGGGCAGCTTCCTTACTGGGCCCAAACACCGCAATGTCTGCCTGACGCAAAGCATCAGCCACGCCTGCTACCAGTGGCGCCTCCGGGCCCACCACCACCAGGTCAGCCCCCATCTCACGAGCCAAGGTGACTACTTCATCAGGGCTGTTGGGGTCAATGAACAAGTTAGTGGCGATCTGCGCAGTGCCGGGGTTACCCGGCGCTACAACAAGTTCAGTGGTTTCAGGGTCACGGGATAAGGCACGGGCCAGCGCATGTTCACGTGCACCAGAGCCCAGAAGCAGGATTTTCACGTACCCACTTTAGCCGCTCACTGGCCCTAATTAAACCGCTAACGGTCCCAAATGTCCGCTCGTAGTT
>ERZ1674154.292-NODE-292-length-9013-cov-8.363586_pt1 | contig 9013 bp, 7 predicted proteins | sample MGYA00581306_ERZ1674154 | MGnify/ENA primary metagenome ERZ1674154 (study PRJEB41354, sample SAMEA4873325) | human saliva metagenome | biome: human-associated habitat [ENVO:00009003]; feature: mouth environment [ENVO:08000002]; material: saliva material...
TCCCGAGGAGGGCTGCTACAGCTATTAAACTAAATAGAATCTTTTTCATAATGTGTGCTTTATTACTTAATCCGTTAGGGTTAATTCTGTTTCAATACTTTGTTTTCTTATCTTTAAGAGTTGACCTACTTACAAGAAGACAATACCCTCTTGTCACTCACTTTGCTTGTTATGAACAAACAAGCTGAAGCACATCTTCTTATAAGTAGGACCTCATCATTTATCAAGCATTTATCGTTTTCGTTTCTTACTTACTTAACAATAAAGTCCTCAATCTCCTCAGTAGTCTCGCGACCCTTATTATCCTTCACCGTGAAATGGATATGATAAGTACCTGGCTTACACTCAGCAGGGATAGTAACCTCTTGGGTGAAAGTAATGTTACCACTCTTTCCTTTGTAACCATCCACGTCTATCTCATGCTCTTTATCACCATGGAACTCTATCTCGATTTCGTCAATAGGGTCCTTGGTAACGATGTTTGCAGAGAAAGTAAGCTTACCATTCGCTGCTCCAGACATAGCATTCACCTTCAAATCAGAAATCTTTGGTGCATTAGGGTCTACCACCTTCTTCTGCAAATTTACCTTCTCTACGATGGTGTTGACGCCTCCCTGTTCGTTAGTAACCTTAATTGTGCAAGTGTAGACACCCTCAGCAAGTGTTTCAGGAAGGTCGAGATGTTCGTGGAAAGTAGTGTTGAGCACTCCAGCATACTTGAGACCGTTGTAAACCCTACCCACCTTATTATTCTCATCCTTGTAGAAAGAGACACTGACAGACTTTATCTTAGAACTTGACTGTATTTTACATTCCAAGTGGATGTCGTCGCCAATTGTGCCAACTTTGCTGTTGTCGTGCCCGATCTCTATTTCGCTAAAAGTGATACCACCGTTTGCAGGAGAATCATTATCGTCACTACATGAAGTAAGTGTCATTGCAAACACGCTCAAAAGCGCCATAGCGCCCATTAAAAGTTTCTTTTTCATTGTTTAATCTGTTTTTGATTGAAGCTTTCGCCTCGGTTTTCTATTATGTTGTTTATCTCATTTTTTACGTTGTGAAAGGATGACATGGGAGACAGTGTGTTGTTAGTCCGTCTCTCCATGTCTATCCAATCGAAGTCTCAGATTAGTGTATTTGATCAAGCAATTATATCGTTTTCGTTATTGAAGTTACTGTTCATCAGAACTCAAAGGTAGCCATCAGTGCCACGTTGCGGCCTGGCTCTGGTACATCTATGAGTCGATAGAAACTCGTGTGGTCGTAATACTTACGATTGAGGAGGTTCTCTGCGTTAAGACTCAGTCGTAACGTACGCTCACCAAAGGCAAAGTCTTTCCCCGCAGTGAGGTTCAACGTGTAGTAACCCGGCGTCGGCTTCTCTGGCGGAACGATGTTGTTTTGTCTACCAGTGACGTGCATGTTCATTGCGACAAAGCCTTCATTACCTACGTTCTTACGACAGAAGGCATAACGAAGGGTAGCATCTGCCGACCAAGGAGTGCTGAATGGGAGTGTATAACCCTTCTTTTCGCCTGATAACTGTTCTGCATATAGATATTCACCCTTGAACTCTGCACTCAATGAAGGTAGTATCTTCCAGTCTGCCTGTAGCTCAAATCCACAGCGGATAACCCTACTCTGCGTGTAATAATACCATTGCAAACCTTCATAATAGTTCGGTGTCGGATTCATATAGATGTAGTTTGGGAAATAGTTGAGATAGGGGTCGAACTGAATCGTTAGTCTATCGTTTCCCCAATGAATACCAGCATCCAACTGATAGGACTCTTCCGGGTTCAGATTAGGATTACCTTTCTCATATCGGAAGATGTGATAATTAACACCATCTGTGCCCAACTCCTTTGGAATAGGTACTCGGAAGCTCTTTCCTATATTTGCTTTTAGAATCCAACCTGCCGTTGCGTAGTTGATACCAGCCGACCACGTGAGACTATTGAACGAACGACAGAGATCCTGCGAACGTTCTTTATAAATGGTATCGGTGGCACTTACAGGCGTCTTAAACCAGTCGGTGTAACTATGGATATTCGTCCTTACGTGGTCGTAACGTACTCCAGCGTTTACAATCAGGTCTTTCTTAATTGTGTAACGGTCGAAGGCATACGCACCAAACGAGGTTGTCTCAAAGTCAGGAATGATAAACCCCCAGCCCGCACGACGGTTATGTTGATACTCACCATTGGCTCCTGCCGACAGACTATGGCGTTCGTTCAAGTCGTAACGTGTCATCAGATTGGCCGTGTAAGTATCTTTCTTGAACTCACGCTCCAGTGAGTTCGGTGGCGTAGGCATGTATCCATGTGCGATAGGTTCGGTTAGCTCCTTGCGGTGGTTGTTCTGATAGGCTAAATTTAACTCTAAAGCAAGCTGCCCTTCTTGGTAGACTGTATGACTCATCACCTTGAAATGGTTCACACTCTGGTAGGGTAAGTCGATGTCTCGACGTGACTTATCATAGTCGATGCTCGACAGTCTCACCTCTAACCCATGTGCGTTAGCAAAGAAGCCGCTCTTTGTGTAGGCATCCGACAGCTTGAGCTCGGTATGGAAATTAATACCCTTATAACCCAACGTCACACTCCCATCTCGTTCAAGACCAGCCGTATTGCGAAGGAGCTTGTCCTTCAATGGAATGTCGTAAGAGAAGTACTGGATGCTATTCGTTGGCACTCTGTAATCGGCATAGTCAATAAGTGTTGTGTTAGCCTTCCAATAGAAGCCCCCTGTGATACCCTGTAAGCGAGCCGACAGACCAACTGATTCATTGTTGCTACGGCCGAAGAGCGACACAGCCCCTTGGAATTTCTTCGTTGGGATATAGTTGCTATAGAGGTTTATCACGCCACCAATGGCATCTGAACCATAGAGTAACGCTGCCGGACCCTTGACAACATCAATGTGGTCGATGGCAAACTGGTCTATTTCTAACCCATGATCGTCGCCCCACTGTTGCCCTTCATGCTTGATACCATCCTCGGTTACAACCATACGATTAAATCCCAAACCACGTATCGTTGGCTTTGATTGACCCGAACCAATACTCATTGCCTTCACGCCAGGGATGCCCCTAAGGCTCTGCATCAAACTTCCTGAGAAGTTATTCTGTAGGAACTCTTTGCCAATACTTATCGTATTGACTGATGATCTCATCTGAATGTCTTTCTGTCTGTTGCCCAACACGGTCAGATCTTGCATAACAATACTACTGTCAACGCCTGCTTCAAGCGGTTCTGAAGGTGCTTTTGACGTGTGATTGTCAGCTAATGCTGTCATGCACACAGGAGAAAGAACAAAAGCTAATAAAGCCTTATTCATTTCCAAATGTTGTTGAATGTTGATAAAATTATGGGATGTCAGCCTTGTCTTATACATGCGAAAAGGCGTGTATAACAAGACTTTTTTAGGCACATTGACGACAGAAAAGGGACTATCCTACGGGGTTCTAATTATCCTCGAAGGCTACTTTCGCCTATTACGGCCAAAGCTGACAAGGCATAACTATCCCCTTTTAGTGTCTGTGCCAGAGCTTGTTTCTGCTTCGGAATCGGTAATAACCAATGGTTTGGACTACTCACATCTGTATCCAACACCCTCTTTGACATATAGACAATATGCCATGACAAGCAGACACAATCTCTCTTTAGAATCGTGTAGGAGGTGCCCTAAGGCTGATGACTTCCACTTCTGGGCGTACATACCTCGTTACGCAAGCAAGGAAAAGGAAGCCAAGTAAAATGATAACTACGTCATTCAACTGAATGCTCGTAGCTTTCATGTAATTGAAAAAGGCAAAATGACAAATCTTACAGGTGTCTGTATCATGACTCTGACTGTGTTGACCAGCCGTCTTATGACCTACAGCAAGCTCAGACTCTACCTGACATACATGCACAGCCTTAACTACCATTGGTAACATAAAGAGTACCAATAGCAGCCATGCAACGAGCATCCGTCTTGTATTTCTTTTCTGCTTTGCCATTTAAAAACCTTTATAATCGCTCGACAAAGATATTTATTATTTTGGGAGAAAGCAAATAATATGTTTTTATTTTTGCTATTATTAACAGTAGAAAACGGTTGCTAAACTTTCTTCTCGGGGTTGTTATGACGCTAATCTGTGCTTTTTTCATGGCATTACCTAAGTCTTTTCTGCCCCCATTGGTCGACAATTAGGAGTCTCCATGGCCCTACTTTCAAATTCTTTTCATGAAGAGAAAGATTTATTTTCACGACAAAAAATATTTTTTTTCATGAAAAAAAATCGCTATTGACTATGGGCAGACCTCTTCAAGGGGGATAGAAATAGGATTGTATCGGCTTGATTGGTTCATATATGGGTACGTTCTGTACAGATATTTAAGTCTATTTGTTGATGAATATATCCACTCTTCATAGCCCCCAAAGGGTTCAATCGGCATAAAAAAGGCAGGAATACACGATGTATCCCCGCCTTCCTTCATCTAAGAAAAAGCTTGTCACCAAACTATCTTGTCTCTTCCATGCTTATGGAAGGTGTTTTATTGCAGTGTAATAAGCCATATCATGGTATCGTTCAACTCTATTCACACTACCCCCATCTTTATATTCCACGAATGGAATAAACCTACTGTCAGCATCGTTAAAAGTCCCAAGAAGGTTTAATCCGCTTGTTTCTATCGGCATATAATACCACCCCTTCGGGTTAAAACCATTATAAGGAGCATTAAAAAGCTTGTCCTTAGAGCGAATAAAATCCCACTCACCTAAGTAATAATTATAGTAGAATCCATTACTGCCATTCAACAAATAGGCCACTTCAAGGCCGAAATTGTCTACAATATTATTGTTAGGATCTTTCAAGTCGATGTTCCAACCGTCTTTACAAATATACTTTGAATAGCGTACACCACCCGTAACAGCTGATGGAGTAGCCACTCCGGAGCCTGCATTGATTACTTGATAGGCCTTATTCTTAGCAACTACTTCTGCATACCCTGTGCCTGCAGCTAAGCAAATAGACCTTCCTGCAGGAATTGAAGTGGTTGAGTTTCCTGGCATACCGACACTACTGCTTCCTCGACTCAACGCTTTGAGATCGGTCAGATTAGCGACATATAATGCTTTAAAAGGTTCCACATTCCATGGGTTTGGACTCACAAGATAATAGCCTTTCAACGATACAGTCTCTCTTGAAGCGTTCGTTATCTCAATCCAACTACGCTCCCCATTCTCAGCAGAAGAGTGGTAATACTCTGTTATCATCAATGCTCCACGTGTTGCTTTTAGGCTTGCATTGACACTAAAGTTATACGTATCACCATCTTTGAAGGCTACAATAGCTTTCGCCTCACGGTAGAATCGATTACGCATAGACAAGAAATCAATCTGTGGAGCTACTGCGCCTGTCTCGCTATCAGCCTTACTGCGGAGGATAACCCTTGTTTTTTTCGTACTCGTTACGCCTGGTGTTGCCTTTACCCAGATATAGAAAGGCTTGGTGTACTTGGTTGTTCCTGCTCCATCAGACGCTCCTCCGATAGCGAAATTATTAACCCTAATCGTGTCACACTCGTCCAAAACTTTTCCTTGTCGTTTATCTACATTAATCCTGTATGAACTTGGGTCCCATACAGGAGAAGCTTGTGAGAGGTCAAATGTACCATCCATGTGAAGTACGTCAGACTTTAAGGCGACGGAATAGACACTACTCTTATAGTACATATCCGACTTTGCTCTAATGCCGATCCAGCTTCCTAACATTAAAAACTGAACTTTAGCGTGCTTTGTAGCAGGGTCTACTTTCGTCAACTTAGAATAGAGTGGGATGTTATAATCGTATGAACTTGCATCTATAACCTTTGGCCCGAAAACCCTCATGACGCCATCATAGCCAATACCTTGTGTCCATGCACCATTCTCAACACCGTCTTCTTTACCTGTGGCCGAGGCTACCTGTAGTTTAGATAGGTCGAAATCAGATGGTACGGAGAACGTAAAGAAACCCTTATTGGCCGAGATAATCTGCAAGCCCTTGTCTATCTTTCTACTTATTTGGTGTGTTCCATCGGTGATATAGACGAATAAAGGAATCGAACTACCTACCCTCCAGTTATAAGTCAACGACCCTTGTTTGTCGTAGGTGATAGGCGTTCGGGTCATAGAAGGTTGCTCGGCATCCCATACGGCAGTCATCTGCTTAGCATTCACCATGTCTGCTACACTCTTGTCTAACGTAACATCAACAGCGATAGTTGTTTCTTTCGTTGATTCCACGTGCTCATCAGAATGAATGACATCCTGTGAGCAGGCTATTAATCCATGTGTTATTGCTACGTAAATAAATACTTTTATAATGTTATTCATATATTACTTGTTTATAGAAAAGAGTGATGTGTGTTTAGCTTGACTGTTAGAAGAAGTCGGAGTGTCGGTGTCGTACTCCTCATCTTCATCATCCATTCTTTGTCCTTCAGAGCCTTTGGGAAGATTACCAGAGGCTGACTCTAAGAAAGAATGCTCCATTATGATTGGGATAACAACCATAGTGGGAGCGCTGTATTTACTTTTCATTTTAGTGTTAATTGGTTTGCTTAAATAGATTTATGGGCTTTCCCTATCTGACACGACGCCAGACTAATACGGATGACACCTCCAAATAAACATAGTTATACCATTAGGTAGATGTGGTTACACAATCAGGTTGATACGATTATACCATATAGATAGATGAAATAACACTATCTGGTTCATGCGATTATACCATTAAATAGATGTCATTACACTATCAAGTAGATACGATTATACTATTAGATAGATGTCATTACACCATCAGGTTGATACGACTATACCATTAGATAGATGCGGATTCGCTGTCAGATTTATGCGGTTACATCGTAGGTAAATATTGTGTGCACAGTTAATAAAAACAGGGTTTGCGTACTGTGCCACATAAACAAAGGTGAGTATAATTCCCCCACAAGCTATTGTAGGCATGCAGGGGACTATAATTTAATTACGAATAAAGTTTATTCGTGGTTCTCAAAATCATTGTTCTCGCGACGTGGACGACGCTCGCCATCACGACGATCACCCTCACGACGTGGACGACGGTCGCCTCTTGGACGGCGTTGTGGCTCTACATAACCCTCTGGTTTGTCGAGTAACACACGACGAGAAAGCTTATACTTACCAGTCTTTGGATCGATCTCAAGGAGCTTAACCTTAATCTTATCGCCCTCCTTAATACCAGCTTCTTCAACAGTCTCAAGGCGCTTCCAGTCGATTTCTGAGATGTGTAACAAGCCGTCTTTACCTGGGAGTATCTCTACAAAGCAGCCGTATGGCATGATAGAACGTACTACACCCTCATAGACCTCACCGATCTCAGGAACAGCAACGATAGCCTTTATCTTACCGAGAGCAGCATCGATAGAGTCCTTGTTTGGCGCAGACACCTGTACCTTACCTACTCCCTCTGTCTCTTCGATAGTGATAGTAGCACCCGTCTCTTCCTGCATCTGCTGAATAATCTTGCCTCCAGGGCCAATGACAGCACCGATGAACTCCTTCGGAATCTCCAACTGTACGATACGAGGAACCTGTGGTTTCATCTCTGCACGTGGCTCGGCAATTGTCTCAGTCATGATGTTGAGGATGTGCTCACGAGCTGCCTTAGCTTGCATAAGCGCCTTCTCAAGTATCTCGAATGACAATCCGTCACACTTAATATCCATCTGAGTTGCAGTCAAGCCGTCCTTTGTACCAGTTGTCTTAAAGTCCATATCACCCAAGTGATCTTCGTCTCCAAGGATGTCACTCAACACTGCATACTTGTCTTCACCAGGGTTTTTAATAAGTCCCATAGCGATACCTGAGACTGGTTTCTTCATTGGAACGCCTGCATCCATCAGTGCAAGTGTACCCGCACATACGGTTGCCATGGATGAAGAACCATTTGATTCGAGGATTTGACTAACCAAACGAACAGTGTAAGGGAAGTCCTCTGGAATCTGACCCTTTAGTCCTCTCCATGCAAGATGACCATGCCCAATCTCTCGACGACCAACTCCTCGCTGCGCCTTAGCCTCACCTGTACAGAAAGGAGGGAAATTATAGTGAAGAAGGAAACGTTGGTAGCTCTTCTCCAAGACGTTATCAACCATCTTTTCATCCATCTTTGTACCGAGAGTACAGGTAGAGAGAGACATTGTTTCACCACGTTGAAAGAGCGAACTTCCGTGTGGCATTGGTAGAGTATCTACCTCGCACCATATAGGACGTATCTCATCTGTTGCACGACCGTCCATGCGCTTGCCTGTATCAAGTACGCTACGGCGCATAGAGTCACGCTGAACATCAGCAAAGTAACGGTCGATAAGTGTGTGTTTTTCTTCGAGGTCGTCTTCTGAAAGGTCTGTGTGAGCAGCATCGTAAGCCTCAGTAAATTCAGACTTAATCTTATCGTAAGTCTCTTCACGGTGCTTCTTATCATCGTCACCACTCTGAGCCTGTGCATAGCAAGCGTCGTATGTAGCCTTGCGAAGCTCTTCACGGAGCTCTTCATCATTGACTTCATCTTCGTATGCACGCTTAACATCTGTCCCGCAAGCCTTTGACAGCTCCTCTTGCATCTCACACATCGGTTTGATAGCATCGTGTGCTGCCTTCAAGGCACCGATGAGATCCTGTTCAGAAACCTCATCCATCTCACCTTCAACCATCATGATATTGTCCTTGGTAGCGCCTACCATGAGGTCCATATCAGCCTCCTTCATCTGCTCGAAGGTTGGGTTAATAACGTACTCGCCGTTAACTCGTGCAACGCGAACCTCTGACGTAGTGTGCTCGATAGGGATGTCTGAAGCAGCAAGAGCTGCTGAAGCTGCCAACCCAGCAAGTGCATCAGGCTGATCAACGCCGTCAGCTGACAGCAACATTACCTGTACATAAACTTCACAGTGATAATCTGATGGGAAAAGTGGACGAAGAACACGGTCCACAAGGCGTG
>ERZ1674154.295-NODE-295-length-8968-cov-8.488949_pt1 | contig 8968 bp, 7 predicted proteins | sample MGYA00581306_ERZ1674154 | MGnify/ENA primary metagenome ERZ1674154 (study PRJEB41354, sample SAMEA4873325) | human saliva metagenome | biome: human-associated habitat [ENVO:00009003]; feature: mouth environment [ENVO:08000002]; material: saliva material...
ACTACAAAGATACATAATACCAGCTTTTTTTATATAACTTATGAGATATATCTATTCATTTAACGGAAGAACCTTGATTATCAATGCCGATTACACCAATAAGTTTATCTCAACCTCATACGAGGCTTTGAATGTTGCGCCAGACATCTATGCTGCCGATGGTGTAACGACTTCAAAGGGTGTACGAGGAGAGTTGGATGCAAGTCCTGATGGCAAGTATCAGCGTTCAAACTATAACATCCACTATCAGAATATCAGTCTTTATGGTAACTATTCATTGACCCTTGCAGAGGATCATAACATCGTTTTGATGGCTGGTTATCAGGAAGAAAACAACAAGGTAGACTATCTGAAGAACGGTATCTCTGGTCTTTACTCAATGCACAATCCAAATACGGCAATGGGAACAGGCGACAAGCAGCCAGACGATATCCGCAATGGATGGGCAACACGTGGCTTCTTTGGCCGTATCAACTACGACTATCAGGGTCGTTACTTGCTTGAAGTAAACGGCCGTTATGACGGTTCTTCACGCTTTGCACGCGACCATCGTTGGGGCTTCTTCCCATCTGTATCCCTCGGTTGGAACATCAGTCGTGAGAAGTTTATGGAGCCACTCAGCCAGAAAGTATCGCAGTTGAAGTTGCGTATGTCATACGGTAAGCTCGGTAATCAGGCAGGTGCAGCCCTCTACACCTTCGCATCAACCATGAATCTCAGTGGTGGATTGGGAAGCTATATCTTTGCAGATGGTCGTCATGCTTACCTCCTTGCGCCAGGTGTTGTCAATCCAGCAACAACATGGGAGAAGGTAAGCAGTAAGAATATTGGTTTAGACTTCGGCTTCATGAACAATGCCCTTACGGGTAGTCTTGACGTCTACGAGCGTAAGACAAAGGACATGTTGGGACCTGGTGTTGACTTCCCCGACTTCTTCGGTGCTAATGCCCCACAAACCAATAATGCGTCATTGCGCGACCGTGGTTGGGAGCTAACGCTGAATTATCGTGGTAAGATTGGTAAGGACATCGACTATAGTATCGGTGGTTCTTTGGCTGACTATACCTCTATTGTGACAGACTATGCAAACCCAACGGGTACGGCACCAGCCAGCAACTGGTATAAGGGCAGACGCGTAGGAGAGATATGGGGCTATCGTACAGACGGCTTGTTGCAGACACAGGAGCAGGCTGATGCTTACAATGCAAGCCATAACAACACCTTCTTCTCTACCTTGAAGTGGACACCGGGTGATGTTGCTTTCCGCGATCTTAACAACGACGGATATGTGAACAATGGTAAGAATAAACTCGATGATATGGGCGATATGACCATTATCGGTAACACCTCACCACGCTATCAGTACACAATCAACGGTATGGTTAGCTGGAAGGGGCTTAGCTTGAGCTTTATGTTCCAAGGTGTAGGCAAGCGTGATTGGGACCCAACCAACAGTGTTTACTTCTGGGGAACAGGTCCTTATGCACAGGTAACGCTCTTCAAAGATCATCTTGACTATTGGTCAGAGAGCAATCCTAATGCCTACTATCCAAAACCTTATATCAATTCAGCAGGTGGCGTTCGTCCATACGCAGCGAAGACAAAGAGCCAGCCTACTGACCAATACTTGCAGAGTGCGGCTTACTGTCGTTTGAAGAACTTGACCTTGAGTTACGTCCTCCCACAGACATGGACACAGAAGATGAAACTCCAGCAGGTGAAGGTGTTCTTCTCTGGTGAGAACCTCCTTACCTTCACAAAGCTAAAGAAGATGCTCGCCCCAGAGGTTATCTTCACTGCTAATGGCTACACAGGCGAAGGCGGTAAGAACTATCCAATGAATAAGGTCATTTCGTTTGGACTTATGGTTAATCTCTAATCTTTTAAAAGAATATAACTATGAAACTTAAATATATATGTTTAGCACTCTTGAGTGCAACAACACTTACAAGTTGCTTCGACTTAGACAAGTCTCCTGAGGGAGTACTTTCAACGGTCAACCCTTTCACTTCCTTGGGTGAGATGAACAGCTATCTCGACCAGTTCTATCAGACTGGTGTGAAGGCTCAGGACTTTAACTCATGGGGTAGCGGTGGTATTGCTGGTATCGATATGAACAGCGATAACATGGCAAGTGGCTCTGTTAACACACGATTGAATGGTGGTTTGACCCTCGCTAATGCGGGCAAACTCGGTCATTACTATAATATTCGTAACGTCAACTTCTTCTTGAATAACCTCAACTTCAAGGATAAGAACTCCTCTGCCTACAAGCAATGCGTGGGCGAAGCTTATTATTTCCGTGCATGGTTCTACTTCCAGTTGTTCAAGAACTATGGTAAGATCGCTTGGGTGAATCGCCCTCTCGAACCACAAGAGGAGGAGATGAACCAGCCGCAGCAGGAACGTACGGTGATAGCCGATAGTATTCTTGCCGACCTCGATAAGGCTATTGCCAACCTTAACTTGCAGAACAGCAGTGCTACAATGCGTATTCACAAGGACGTGGCACGTGCCTTCAAGAGCGAGGTGGCACTCTATGAGGCTACATGGGAGAAGTATCATAAGGCTAAGAACGACGCCTTCTTCGACCCAACAGTTACCGATGCGAAGATTAAGTCTTACTTAGATCAGTGCGTTGAGGCTTGTAAGGACGTTGTAGACAGAGGTGTCTGGAAAATCTATACGACTGGTAACACACTGAATGACTACCGCGTTATCTTCCAGACAGAGGACCTAAGCAACAACTCTGAGGTGTTATGGTTCAAGCGATATGACGGCGTGAACGTTGGTAACAGCGTTGACCGCTACCTCAATCAGGGTGGTGGTAGTAGCGGTGTAACGGCATCATTGGTTGACGACTACCTCACCATCGATGGTAAACCATTTGTGGGACCAGCCGTGTTGACTGCAAAGGCAACCTTTGGCGACGAGTTAAAGCCAACTGTTCGTGACCCACGTCTGTGCCAAACGGTGTGTATGCCGGGTCAGATTCTTCGTCCAGACCAAGGCGGTTACATTGTTCCACCACTCAATGGTTCGGGCTATAACAAGAATGAAACTGGCTATTCAATGCTCAAGCACGTACAGATTGACTATAAGGGAAGCCTTGACTAGGAAGGAAAAGGCAGCACACCAGCCATTCAGTATCGCTATGCTGACATCCTCTTAAACTATGCTGAGGCTTTGGCTGAGCTTGATGGTGCTGCTAACGCAAGTCAGATTATTACTATCTTGAAGCCTTTGCGCGACCGAGTTGGTATGCCAGAAGTCGACTTCGACAGAGAGTATAACACCGAGGCAGACTATCCTTTCCGCAATCTCAATAAGTATTTGCAGGCTGTTCGCCGTGAACGTCGTATTGAGCAGGCTTGTGAGGGTCGTCGATTGGATGATATCTTCCGTTGGGCAGCAGCCGATGAGCTTATCGTTGGCAAGCGTGCACACGGTGTTCTATTCGTGGGTAGTAACCTCGAACATCATGCAAAGTATGGCACAAGCCTCGTTTATGATAAGCCAAAAGGCAACAATCTCTACCTCTCTGGCAAGCCTGGCGACGCACAGCGTTACGTATTGCCAGTGAATCCATCAGGCTATGAGACCGGTTGGAAGTTTAATCCAAAGCGTGATTACCTCCTTCCGTTCGAAACGCGTATGCTCACACTGACCAACAATCTGTGGAAGCAGAACCCTGGATGGGATAAATAAGGCTCTTCCGAGTATGAAGTGATAAACTAAAACGCTTATATAATAAGTCACACAGAGCGACGGAGAGGACGGAGATAAAGGCTATGTCACGGAGGTGGGGATGACACAAAGAGCGAGGGAGGTAAATGCTATGTCACGGAGGGGGGCACACAGAGCGTGGGAGGTGTAGCATACAGCTTCCTAATAACTCTTGAGATAAATGCTTTGAGCATAGAATCTCTAATAAAACAGGCAAACAATCTCCGTCGCTCCACGCACCGACGGTGCCTTCGTGGCTACCAATGTTTTGTTTTAATAACCCTCCGTACCCTCCATTTCTCTGTGTGACATTTCGTCAGAGACCTATGCTTAGGCGAATCATTATCACTCCCAAACTCTGAATAACCAAGTTTTTGTTATGTGGTATGAGGCGGTGATATAGAAAAGATGGACGGTAATAGATAAGGTTACTCTCCCCTTACAATATTAAATTGGTTATAGAAATCTGTTACTCCGCCAAAAGGAGTTAACCCTGTTACTTTGTCTTCTCTTACCCTGTCTACAATCCGTTCGCTTTGTTACCCTGTCTCTTCTCTTACCCTGTCTACAAGCTGTTCATTTTGTTACCCTGTCTCTTGCATACCCTGTCCTCGGTTAATACCGTCTTAACGATGCTATTCGGTCAAAACAAAGTTTCCTGTCATTCCTGTCAGCCTTGGTCTCCGCTTAACTCTTTAGTACACAGAGAGGTTACACGAAATGTTAATTATGACAGCAAATGAGAATAAAACTTTTTCTTGTAGTAATGTGTAATAAATCCATTCTTGTTTTGAAAGCCTTTGCTCTCCATGCTTTGAGAGAAGCGGAAGTTTTTTATTTTAATTTTTCTTTGCCTTTTCTTTGTGGGATTTAATATTTATTTTTATCTTTGCACCCAGTTAAGTTAAAATTAACCAGTATTTCAAATGGAAATGATAAAGAATATTATTACAGCTATTGGATGTGACCTCCGTACGAGAGGGGCACAGACTTTCTGTGGCGTAATAGATTCTTTAACACAAAAAGATAGAAAAAAGAGCGAGAATTATTTGGTAGTTCCAAATAATTGTGTACTCTCTCTCTCTCTCTCTCTCTCTCTCATATAGGCCAGGCCTAACCTCCCCACTTCTTTCTTCATACGCGTGCGCGCGAGGAGCACCGTGTGAACCCATGTAGACAAAGGAATTGTAGTGATTTCCCTTTGTCTTTTTTCGTGTGTTGTTTGCCCAATGCTAATAGAGAGTTATGGCAAACAAGTGGTGGGAAAGTAAGACGATAACCCCAACAAATAATCAACTCATAACGATAATCAAAAGTAGAATAAAATAAACATGATGCACGAAGGTGTATCGCTAAACTCAAATGAAAATTATGGAAAAGGTAAAGAGGGCTTATGCACAGCCTGCGTGTGGATTTGTCTGCACAGAAATTGAGACTTTAATGAATCAGGCAAGTGGTTCTGCAGGAACTATTGGTCATGGTAGTCAAGCTGGCGATGCCAAGCAGGCACCTGTCTGGATGGACAATGAAGAGGATGAGGAAGAAGAAAAGTCTTCATGGGTCTCAACGAGAAGAAGCGATTTATGGGATTAATAAATTAAGTAACTAAAGAAACAAAAAGACTATAATTATGAGTAAATCAATGAAACAACTAACGCAATTTGCTGCGTGTGCAATAGCTGCTCTGTCTGTTGTGGCTTGTTCAAGTGAAGACACCGCACAGCAGGACAATGCTAAACAGAATACCACTAAGGGTGTTGCTACTTTTGATGGTTCACAGCCAGGGAATGGCACTCGTGCATTGACACGTACAACAGCAACCTATACACTTGGTGGCGATGCTAAGGTGTTTTGGTCATCAGCTGATAAGATTTTCGTACAGGACGATGCCAATACCTTCCATCAGAGCGGTGCAGCAAACCTTTATAACCCATCTAATAAGGCAAAAGCAACATTCAGCCTTGCTTCTGGTTCATTTACATTGAACAACCGTGAGGTGCGTTATACAGGTGAGAATGGAACGGACGCTAACACTGTGACCATTGCAAGCACACAGACACAGACCACAGCCAACGACTTTAGCCATCTTGGTACATCAGGCGATTGCGGTACTGCAACCGCAACAGGTAGCAATGGTAATTACACCTTTACACTTAACCATAAGGCAAGTTACCTCTGCTTCGTCCCACGTTGTATGAATACCGACCTTGGTCCAAATATCAAGTTGACAAAGATAAAGGTAACAGCCAACCAGCCTATCGCAGGTAAGTATGATTTCTCAACAGGAAGCCTTGCACAAAAGGCAGGTGAGACTTATTCAAACACTGTTACGCTTAATACAAGCGACTTCTCACTAAATACGACCACTTCATCTCTCGCCACTAACGGAGCTTACATGGTTGTTGCACCTGGTACATATAACTTTACAATCACTTATACGATTAAAGACCCTACAACCAATGTTGAGGGCGATATCGTTAAGACTATTTCAGGTTATAACTGTCAGGAGGGTAAGATAAATGATATTACTGCTAACCTTACGCCTACAAATTATGATGCTAATAATTATTACATGTGGGATGCACAGCAACCATATTGGAAAGGATATGAATGGTATCATAAGAATGCTACATGGCAACCAACAATTATTGGCAACACCTCTAACTACTATCCTCAGAGTGGTTCAGATAATCGCTTTTATAATGTAAATATTGTTTATGGGCGTTATGATGCTGTAGCATCGTGCGTTATCGCACCAAATGTTAATGAATTAACTTGGTATTGTATGAAAGGAGATCCTCATTGGGATGCAGACCAACTGTGGACAGCAATGGGACATCTTTACAAGGGAGGAATGTGGCTTAAAAAGCATAATAATATAGCAGGATTTTCTAAAGAATTTAGCTATGATGGAAGTACGGATTTCCGTGTCAATTATGCTAATTGCAACAATGTACCATTACAGGGAAATCCAGTTTCTTCTCAAATTAGTCAATATTTCTTTTTACCTGCTTTGGGACATTATTTTAATGGTAAACTATATAATATTGGAGGACATGGTTCTTATTGGACGTCAAGCACTAAATCTACGGATGGTGAAGCGTGCTATTTAGGATTCTCTCAATATGATATAGGTGTTAATAGTCGCCCACGTGATACAGGGTTTATTGTACAAAAGTTTGAATAAGTTTTTAAGTTTCGTTTTCTTGCCTCCTAACGTCTCTTGTAGCGTTTTGGGGGCAAGTTTTTGTTATGTAGTATGAGTTGGTGATATACAAATGATTAATGTTAATAGATAAGGTTACTCACCTCTGATAGTCTTAAATAGATATAATGAATTCTGTTACTCCACCTAAAGGTGTTTACCCTGTTACTTTGTCTTCCCGTACCCTGTCTGAAAGCAGTTCACTTTGTTACCCTGTCTTTTCCTTTTATAGTTAAAAACACGAAATAATAAATGTTTTTAGCATAAAAGTCTTTATTATCAATATAAGATGCTATCTTTGCAATAGCAAATGTTGTATATATATTATTAATGGCTACAGCTGATCAGATTTTATCACTGATACGTAATCATATAAACAATGATGATGCGCAGTTCAGAAAGGTTGCCCTACAGATTTCCGCTGTAGAGGCAAGGAGTGGTCATGCTATAATTGCACGAACAATACAAGAGTTGCTTAGGCAGAAAAATACGTCTTTAGGGACTATACGTTTAGTATCAAAGAATAAGGACGTAGATGATTTGTTGCTTCAATTAGATACATGTGACGACAGAAAGAGCCTTATCCTAAGTAGTAGTGTGGAAGAAAAACTGGAAAGAATAATCAAAGAATACCTTAAGAAAGAAACACTAAAGAAATATGGGCTTGTCAATCGTAGAAAGTTTTTGCTGTATGGAGCTTCTGGAACAGGCAAGACAATGACAGCAAGTGTGCTTGCAAAGGAATTCAATCTTCCATTCTTTGTTGTAAGGACAGAAAAAGTGGTAACCAAGTTTATGGGTGAAACAGGACAAAAACTTGGTCGTATCTTTGACTTTATAAGCGAAGTGCCAGCAGTGTACCTTTTTGATGAATTTGATGCTATAGGTTCTCAGCGTGGTATGGATAATGAGGTCGGAGAGCAGCGGAGAATACTCAATACTTTTCTTCAGTTATTGGAGCGTGACAATTCAGATAGTTTTATTATAGCTGCTACTAACAGCATAGAATCTATAGACAAAGCAATGTTTAGGCGGTTTGATGATGTTATAGAGTACCATTTGCCAGATAGAGAGCAGCGATTAGCATTGTTGCATGAGTATCTCTATGCGGCTAAGGATTTAGATTTCGCATTAGCAGAGTCTTTATTTGAGGGAATGAGTCATGCAGAAATAAAAATGTTATGTTCTGACATCTTCAAGGAGTCTCTACTCAATGACAAAAAGATAGACCTTTCACTGGTTCAAAACATTGTGAATATGCGTCATCAGTTATGTAATCAAGTCATCTGAACAAATGAAACGATATGCATAAAAAACATTTCTATTTAGGCAATAAGATTGCTGAAACTCATGATTTTTCTCCACGGAAGCACAAAATTGAAGGTGAGCAACTTCCTCAAAGAGACAGAAAAGCACACGCCACGGCAGTGAGAGAATGTTATAGAACTGCAGTTGCTCAAGCTATTGCTTATCAAGAAGAATTAGACAAGCAAGGACTTCCCATAGCGAACGGAGTGTATGTCGATATAGAGATGGATAAGAAGTTTATTCCAGTTTCGTTTGGTAAGCAAGATGGGCGTGAGGGTGCAACTATTATGAAAGTCACAGACAAAGGTAAAGAGTCGAATGTCGATGTGACTGTATTCGTGAAGAAAGACAAACAGAACTGGCTTGAGAAGAAAGTTGACAATTATGAAAACAAAAATACATTAAAAGAAAATCCTTGCTATGAAAAGATAATCGTTCCAATCAATAATATAGTAGCAACTGACATCAGAACCCTCTACGTATCAGCAGCAGAATTTGAAGCGATACCAGAAGAAGGCTCGTTTCGCTATGAATTATGGTTAAGTCATAGTAAAGATAATACTAAAGAAACAATAGAAACAACCTTGTTACAACTTGAAATTGAGAAGGTTGCAGAACCCTTACTGTTCGATGGTGTTGATGTGTGGTTGATAAGAGCAGGTAAACAACAACTAAGTACGCTTCCTCTTTCATTAGGCTATATTGAAGGCATACGCCCTTACAAAGAAC